>Ga0265300_10002760_pt1 | contig 14889 bp, 14 predicted proteins | sample AusTroGonzalo_MG_FD_193482 | JGI IMG/M metagenome (GOLD analysis project Ga0265300, IMG submission 193482) | Bovine rumen microbial communities from tropical cattle in Woodstock, Queensland, Australia - Gonzalo_03 | ecosystem: Host-associated > Mammals > Digestive system > Stomach > Rumen ...
TCTCAGATCCCACTATGTTTGAGTTCTGTACTCCTGTAGTCTATGGATCACCCAAGGTGATGACATATCACCGCAAGACCATAGATTCACCAACCAATTTCAATGTGGTGGATTCAGCTTCCGATGCACAGCCGGACCGTCTGAATGTGGTCAACTGCAATAAGGAGGATGTCAAGGTGGACTTTGGCCTGCCTACTGAAGAGAGCGGCCAGGCTGCATTCCAGGCTTTGGAACGTGCAGTCAAGGAGTACCGTGAGGGTAAGATTGACGTACTGGTTACAGCACCTATCAACAAGAAGACAATCCATTCTGATGCATTCCATTTTCCGGGACACACTGAGTATATAGAGTCAGAACTCGGTGATGGCAACAAGGCACTTATGATCCTTATGAACAGTTCCATGAGAGTGGCGCTTGCCACTGTGCATGAGCCTATCTCCAAGGTGGCTTCACTGCTCAGCAAGGATCTCATTAAGGAAAAACTGAGAATACTCAACAAGTCGCTCAAGATAGACTTTGGTATAGAGATTCCGCGTATAGCTGTGCTCGCATTGAACCCTCATGCCAGCGATGACGGCCTTATCGGTAAGGAGGAGAATGAGATAATCAAACCCGCCATTGATGAGATGGCTGCTGACAAGGTACAGTGCTTTGGTCCGTTCTCTGCCGATGGCTTCTTTGGCAGCGGTGAGTACCGCAAGTTTGACGCTGTGCTGGCCATGTATCATGATCAGGGGCTTATTCCGCTCAAGGCACTAGATATGGACGGTGGCGTGAACTTTACGGCCGGTCTGCCGGTTGTACGCACATCACCGGATCATGGTACGGCATATGATATAGCTGGACAGGGAGTGGCCAGTGAGGAGTCAATGCGTCAGGCAATATATGCTGCAATTGACATTTACCGTTCACGTTGCAAGGAGGAGGAGATTAGTGCCAATCCGCTTGGCAAGCTCTTCTTTGACCGTCGTGATGACAGTGACAAGCTTAAGCATTTAGATTCGGGCAAGGAGTAGAATCCTCCCCAAAAGGATTATGCGTTTCGGCATCATATCGGCAGGCAAGGGAAACCGTCTGGTATCTGAAGGGTACGGACAGCCTAAACCGCTGGTGCCTGTAAACGGTGTTCCCATGATTGAACGTCTGGCGCGTATCATGATGCGTTGTGGGGCTGACAGGATAGCCGTTATAGTTAATGCCGATAACCGTGAAACAGTAGATTTCGTGACGTGTCTCTCCCGTGAGTTGCCCATAGACCTCACGGTCAAAGGTACGCCCTCTCCCATGCATAGCCTTATGGAACTTTCTCATTATCTGGGTAATGACCGGTTCTGCGTTACAACCGTCGATACCGTCTTCTCTGAAAGCCGTTTTCGCGCCATGATGGATGAGTTTGCCCGCACTCCTTATGACGGATTGATGGGTGTTACATCATTTGTTGATGATGAGAAACCTCTCTATGTGGATGTTGATGGAGAGATGATGATACAAGGATTTCTCGATGAAATGGCCGTTCCCCGTTTTGTTTCAGCCGGCATCTATGCGCTAAAAGCATCTGCTTTTGATGTCCTTAAGGAGTGTTTGGGTAGCGGACAGACCAGAATGCGTTATTTCCAGCGTCAGCTCCTGAAATCAGGCCTCAGACTGAAGGCTTTTGACATGGGGCAGGTGGTGGATGTGGATCACATAAGTGATGTGGTAAAGGTTCAACAGATAGCGTCAGAGTTATGAGATATCTTGGAGTAAGCCGTGCGGAATTGTATTCACCGGGGCGCGTATCGGGTGATGCAGCCGTGTTCCGTGCAGTGGCGGCGGAGCTGGAACGTCATTGGCATGAGGTAACTTGTATGACTGAGCAGGAACTTGTCAGGAAAGGCATACCAGCAGATGTGGACGGGATATTCCAGATGGCGCGCAGCAAGGAGGCATTGGATGTGTTACGACGGACTGATGTACCTGTTACCAATACCGTTCAGGCTGTTGTCAACTGCAGCCGTGCGGCTCAGACTGAACTTCTGCAGAGGACAGGATTAATACCAGAGAGCATAATATGTTCTACGGCAGGAGTGCCCGCTGGCTGGCAAAGTTATCCCTGCTGGATTAAACGGGCCGATAGCCATGCCGTGGAGCAAGATGATGTTCAATATGTTGAAAATGCTGCCCAGTGTACGGCTGCCATGCGCGGTCTTGCCGGGCGAGGGCTGGACTATTGTGTATTGCAGGCACATGTCAAAGGGTGGTTGGTAAAGTTTTATGGCGTAAGAGGCATGGGGCTGACAGACTGCTATGCCGCATCTCCTGTTGATGGAAAGTTTGGCCTGGAGCGTTACAATGACCAGCCTGACTGTGCTAGTGTTGACGTCCAAGCCTTGAAAGCCGTGGCTGAGCGTATATCGGAAATATTGGGAGTAGATATTTATGGCGGCGATGCCGTGGTAGGGGCAGACGGAACAATTACTGTTGTTGATTTCAATGACTGGCCAAGTTTCCGTTCATGTACCGTAGGAGCTGCGCAGAAGATAGCTTCATTGATAATGAGCAAGAACCTATGACAGATAATAAAAGAGGAAAAGTTGCTGCCACTTTTAAGTCAAAGGATACAGAGGAGTGGCTTGACATCTGGTTTACAAGACCAATCGGATATGTGCTGGCCAGGTTCTTTGGCGCTTTGGGCATTCATCCCAATGTGGTGACCATAATATCCATCTTTTTAGGCGTGTTTGCCGGATTCTGCTGGTGGCATACCACTATGGACTGGACCATACTGGGCATAATAATGCTTATGCTTGCCAATTTCCTGGACAGTGCCGATGGGCAGTTGGCCCGTATGACCGGCAAGAAAACGCTTTGGGGCCGCCTGCTTGACGGTTTTGCCGGTGATTTGTGGTTTGCTTCAATATACTTTTCCATAGCATTCAGACTTTACAGTGAACCTATGCCTTTTGTTGAAGGCCGGTGCTGGGGGATGTGGATTTTTGTTCTCATGCTTATCTCAGGGGGCGCGTTTCATACACGTCAGGCAGGACTTGCTGATTATTACCGTAATATATACCTGCTGTTTCACGGTGACCATTCGGAACTGAATGACAGTAGGGAACTTGCAGAGCAGCAGAGTGCCACTCCATGGCGTAGCGGCTGGTTCTGGAAGATATGGCTCTTTTTCTATCAGAATTACACCCGCAGTCAGGAGCGTATGACCCCCTGTTTCCAGATTTTCCTGGCATCTGTCCGTAAAAGATACGGTAATGATATTCCTGTAGAGCTCGGTAAGGAATTCTGTGGCCGTACATACCATTTGTTGAAATGGACCAATATATCAACCTTCAATACCCGCGCCATAGTGCTTTATGTCACTTTGCTCATAGGACAGCCTTGGATATATTTTATCTTTGAGATTACGGTTATGAATATCATATTCTATGGCATGAGGGCTGCACATGAAAGGGTCTGCAGGGATATGATGAATCAGATATGAAGAAACGCTGGCATAACATATTCTTCATTTGCGGAGTAGCTGCCGTGGTGCTGATGCTCCTCACTTTTGATGCGGATTGGGCGCATGTCAGGGGGGTGCTGGCTCAGGCCGGAATATGGTTTCCTGCAATAGTTGTTCTATGGGGCCTTATTTACTTAATGAACGCCTGCTCATTCGGACTCATTATCAATGACGGAACGGGCAGGAGAGTGCCGTTTTTCAAGGTCTTCCAGCTTACTGTATCGGGTTATGCACTCAACTATGTCACTCCGCTTGGCCTTATGGGAGGAGAACCGTACCGCATTCTGGAGTTGTCTGGTTATGTGGGAGGTGGGAAGGCGACATCGGCTGTTATACTGTACTCCATGATGCATATCTGCTCACATTTCTGCTTCTGGCTGTCGGCAGTGGCGCTTTATGTCGTACTGCATTTTACGGTTGGTGGCACTTATGGACTTGATGTGTGGATGAGCATAATGCTGGGCATATTGACTGTAGTCTTTGTCACAGTGCTTTGGCTGTTCTCATTGGGTTATCGCAAGGGTTTTGTGGTCCGGGTGTTTTGGCTGCTGAGCCGTATTCCGTTGGTCAGGAAGTGGGCTATAGGTTATCTGGAGAGGCATCGTGCTGATCTGGAGGAGGTGGATAACCAGATAGCCTTCCTGCATGGTGAGCGCCGTGCCCCGTTCTGGTGGTCGCTGCTGCTTGAGTATGCGGCACGCGTGGTATCTTGCTTGGAGTACTGGCTGCTTATAGGGCTGTTTATGCCTGGTTTTACCTTTTTGGACAGCATACTTGTCATGGCGTTCTCATCACTCTTCAGTAACCTGATATTCTTCTCACCTATGCAGATGGGTGGCTATGAGGGTGGTATGGCTCTGGCTGCAGGTGGGGTACAGGTGCCAGGTGCTTACGGACTCTACACTGCTTTGGTGGCCCGTTTACGTCAGATGGTGTGGACTTTGATAGGCATTATAATAATGAAAACCGGCCGTAAACATGATTAAGGGCATACTCATAGACTTTGGCGGAACAATTGATTCCGATGGCATTCACTGGCTTGATGCTTTCAGTGAGGCATACGCCCTTGTGGCTGGTATTCCTGAGCCCTTGATGCGTGAAGCATACGTCCATACGGAGCGCGCCTTAGGCGCCAATCCCATCATTGCCCCTGATTACTCATTCTGCAAGACACTCCAGACCAAGATAGCGTTACAGACAGAGTATATGCAATCAAAGGGTCTGATGTTTACTAAGCAGGATACGGTATTGGATTACTGTTACAATAAGGTGGTACGGCATATTTCCACCGTCTCCAAGCCTGTTCTTGAAAAACTGAGCAGAAAGTATCCTCTGGTATTGGTAACCAATTTCTACGGCAATATGCACTCAGTCCTTGATGAGTTCGGCCTGAGCCATCTGTTCAAAGACGTAATTGAATCGGCCGTAGTGGGAATCCGCAAACCCGATCCAGAAATCTTCCGCCTTGGCGTAAAAGCGCTTGGCCTGACCCCTCAGGAAACCATCATGATAGGCGACAGCCTTGAAAAAGACATCCTCCCCGCCCAATCCATCGGCTGCCAAACTATTCTTTTGAAAGGTAAGACTTGGTGGGAGGTTGAGGGCGCCATTAGGGAATTGAGAATTGAAAATTGAGAATTGAAAATTATAAAAGGCGTTCGAAATTTTTTCGAGCGCCTTTTAATGTCGCGGGAATTAACGCAGGTGTTTGTTAATTCTCAATTTTAAATTCTCAATTCTCAATTTTTCTTGAAGAGCATCGGGGTAAACTGGTGCAGGGAGCGGCGCCAGGTGAGCCACTCGTGACCGGTGCCGGGAGACTCGTAGTAGATATGATTAATGCCCAGCTCATCAAGAGCAATGTGCAGGTCATGGATGCCCTTGTACATCTGTGCGGGCTCATCGGTGCCTATGCTTATGTAGAGCAGGTGATACTGGTCATTGATTGACTTGGGATACATCTCAGCATCACGTCGGTCATTGGGACCACGGCCCGAGCCACTGAATCCGCCAATCCATCCAAACAGTTCAGGATGATTAAGGCCGATGTAATATGACTGGAATCCGCCCAGTGAAAGACCGCATATGGCGCGGTTGTCACGGTCGGTAAGAGTGCGGTAATTTGCATCGAAATAGGGAACCACCTCCTGAACCATCACCTTCTCAAAGAAAGAGAACTCAAACATGTTCTGGCGGCCGGTAGCGTTGGGATCATTAGCAACAGCATGCTCCATTACGATGATCATTGGCTCAGCCTCCTTTGCGGCAATCAGGTTGTCCATAATGTTGCCCAACTTACCCTGGGTGCCCCAGCCGGTCTCATCCTCACCTGCGCCGTGGAACAGGTAAAGCACAGGGAAACGGCGGTTCTGCTCCTTCTTGTACTGAGGTGGCAGATATACCCATGTGGTACGCTCGGCATTGGTCAGGTCAGAGTGATATTTTACAATCTCTATCTCGCCGTGCGGAACTTTCTTTTCCAGATAGTAGTCCACTCCGGCCTCAGGAACATCAATTCCGCTCTGCCAGAAGTTTGAACCGTAAAACTCCTTACTGTTGGGGTCCGATACACGCTTGCCGTCAACATTCATGGTGTAGTAGTGGAAACCCACCACCAGAGGATCGGTAGTAACTTCCCAGATGCCGTCCTCACCCTTGGTCATGGGGTAGTTCTTGCCGCCCACATTGACGGTTACGGTCTTGGCCTCAGGAAAATCATTGCGGAAAATAGCACTCAGGTCAGGATTGATCTTTGGATACTCATGACCTTCAAGATTGGTTGAGGCACTTGTGGGCTTGGTAATAACACCCACCTGCTGGTTACTCTTGCATGAACCGAGCATTGCGGCTGCAATCAGCAGCACTGAAAAGACTTTAATTCTCATATTAATAGCATTATTTCAATTTATTCTTTCAATTTCTCTCACCCCCTTAATCTGCTTAAGCTTCTTGACCAGCCTGTCCAATGATGAGAGGTCACTAACCAACACCGTAAGGCGTCCCTGGAACAGACCACCGTTTGAGTCAATGTTTATGGAACGCATCAGGGTATCGGGTTCCTTGTTTATTACGGATGATATGTTTGATATTATGCCTATGTCATCCTGCCCTATAACGTTGAGTGTTATACTGTATTGGCTGCCGCTCTTGCCTGACCAGCGGGCACGAACAATGCGGTACGGATAGCGCTCCCTCATACGTAGTAGGTTGGGGCATGAACTGCGGTGAATCCTTATGCCGCCGTTGATGCTTACGAATCCGGTAACATCATCTCCGTAAATGGGGTGGCAGCATCCGGCCATCTTGAATTCAATGCCGGTAAGGTTATCACCTATCACCAGTACGTCAGTATCCTGGGCGGCTTTCCTTTCAGGATCCGTAAAGGTTTTCTCTATGTCAAAATCCTCAGCGTGATGCACCTCCTGCTCTGACTGGGAGTGCATCTCCTCATATACTTTCAGAACGTCATCGACAGTAATCTCATCCTCCATCAGGGCATGGAAGAACGGGGTCTGGCCCTTGTAGCCCATACGGACAATGAGACGTGACATGTCGCTTTCCGATATATCTATCTTGCGGTTCTTGAACCGGCGCTGAAGGAGCTCCTTGCCGGCCTGCGCCTCACGGTTGCGTATCTCGTTTATGCCCTGGCGTATGCGCATGCGGGCACGTGACGTAACAGCTATGTTGAGCCAGTCCTGCTTGGGCGTCTGGGTGGACGATGTCAGCACCTCCACGGTATCGCCGCTCTGCAGCTTGTGGCTGATGCGTACGTTGCGGCCTCCTACACGTGCACCTACGCAGGTAAGACCCAGCTTGCTGTGAATGGAGAATGCAAAGTCCAAAACCGTTGCGCCCTTGGGCAGCTGACGTACCTCACCGTTAGGAGTGAATACGAATATCTCCTCCTGATACATATCCAGCACAAAGTCCTTGCGCATTTCATCGGGACTGGAATTGTGCTCCAGAATCTCACGTATGCCGGCCATGATATTGTCAGCAGCACCCTCACTCTTAATGCCCTTGTATGACCAGTGGGCTGCCAGACCGCGTTCCGCGATGTCATCCATTCGGCGTGTACGTATCTGTATCTCCACCCAGCGGTTCTCGGGACCGTTTACAGTGATGTGCAATGACTCGTAACCGTTGCTCTTGGGTACGCTAAGCCAGTCACGCAGTCGCTTGGGGTTGGGCTGATACATATCGGTTACGATACTGTAAACCTGCCAGCATTGGGCCTTTTCCTTATCGGCCGGTGAATCCAGAATGATTCTGATGGCAAACAGGTCATAGATATGGTCCAGAGTGGTGTTCTGGGCCTTCATCTTATTCCATATGCTGGATATGGATTTGGTACGGCCTTTTATGGTGAACTTAAGCCCAGCCTCTTCCAAACGCTGCTTTACCGGTTCAATGAATGACTTTATGTAAGCCTCACGGGCACGCTTGGTCTCGTTGAGCTGGCGTGCTATATCGTCATAAATGTCACGGTGCTCATACTTGACCACCATGTCCTCCATCTCACTCTTTATGGCGTAAAGACCCAGGCGGTGCGCCATGGGGATATAAAGCAGGCGGCACTCCTCGGTTACGTGCAGGCGGTAGTCTGTATCGGCCGTGTTTGCCAGCATCTGCATGAGTACGTAGCGGTCAGCAATAAGGCAGATTATTACACGGACATCCTCAGCAAATGAAACCAGCAGTTTGCGGAAGTTCTCATCGGCTATGGAATCATGCTTGGAATAGAGGTCCTTTACGCGGCACATGCCCTGGATAAGCTGCGCCGCATCCTGGCCAAACTGCTGCTGGAACTGTTCCGGAGCAATAAGGCCCTGCTGTACCATTGGGTCAAACAGCGCAGTCAGGAGCGAAGCCTTTTTAAGCCCCGTCTTTTCTATTATGACAATGCCGGTCCTGATGCACCGCTCCAGCATGGGAATCCCGTGAGAGTCAGTTCCGTAGGCACCCTTTTCAATGCCTTCACGGAGCAAACCCTTGAGCCTGCGCCAGTCATCCTCCTCAAACAGCGGCTTGGCTGCCTTTATCAGTTCCCTATATATCCCGTAATTCATACCTGAGGTCAAAGGTAGGTTATTTTATGAAAATACTGTATTTTTGTACCCCCAAAGGACATTCAATTATTAATAAACATCATATTCAGCATGAAAAAGTTTATTTTGTTGGCTGCAGTTGCAATGTTGACTGTAACAAATGTAAGTGCACAGAGTGATTCTCGTGATTCAAAGCATGAGATTGCTGTTTCATACGGCTCTCTGTCAAATTCCGATTGGCTTAACATATTTGAAAATGTCTTAGGAGCTATTTTTGGTGAAAACTATAAGGATGATACTTTCTTTGGTCCTATAGGCCTGGAGTATTTCTATCACGTTAAACCTTGGTTGGGTGTAGGTGCTATAACAACCTATGGCCAGTTGACCCAGGACGCATACAAGAGTGATGAAAAAGTAGGAAAAAAATCCAATTACTATTTTACTGTTTTGCCTGCCGTTAAGCTTGACTGGTTGCGTGGTAATGTAGTAGGTCTCTATTCAAAATTGGGTGCCGGTGTCACTATGCGTAGAGAAATCAGGGAGTTTGATGGAGATAGAGCAGAGTATAACACTGATAAAACGGATTTTCATTTTAATTGGCAAGTCTCCCTTATAGGTATTGAAGTAGGTAAAAGCTTGCGCGGGTTTGCAGAAGGCGGATTCGGTGAACAAGGAGTGCTGATGCTAGGCCTCCGCTACAAATTCTGATAAGGTTTCCCCTTGCAGTAGCCGGACATCCGTTTTTGGGACCATTAGTGTAGAGGCGTTAAGCGCAGTACCCTGGAGGATCCCGTTAAGAACGGCGCATGTCTGAGGCACGTTAGCCCCCGAAGGGGGCTAAAAGGCCGAGTTCGACGTTTAGGGTCCGTAGGGGTACGGAGTAGCCTCGGAACGTTGCGTCCCAAAAACGAATGTCCGGCGTCAGCCACGGAACGTCGTCTCTCTAAAACGGATGTCCGGCGTCAGCCACGGAACGTCGTCTCTCTAAAACGGATGTCCGGCGTCAGCCTCGGAACGTTGTGTCCAAAAAACGGACGGCGGGCTTCATTAAAGAAATAATCTGCCAAAAATTCCGTATAAAGAGATAAAGTGTGTATTTTTGTCACACTATATTATTGAAGCATGAATCTGGACGAAATACAGAGAATGAAGCAGAGGTTCCGGATTATCGGAAACTCACCAGAAATGAACCGCGCCATAGATGTAGCCATACAGGTGGCACCTACGGATCTGACGGTTCTGATAACAGGTGAGAGCGGTGCCGGAAAGGATGTTTTCCCACGCATTATACATGAGAACAGCCTGCGCAAGACCAAGAAGTATCTGGCTGTAAACTGCGGCGCAATACCGGAGGGCACCATTGACTCAGAGCTGTTCGGACATATCAAGGGCGCATTTACCAATGCTATCAGTGACCGCAAGGGCTATTTCGGTGAGGCTGATGGCGGAACCATATTCCTGGATGAGGTGGCTGAACTGCCGCTTGCCACCCAGGCCCGCCTGCTCCGTGTACTTGAGTCCGGTGAGTTCATCCGCGTGGGCTCCAGCACCGTTGAGAAGACCAATGTCCGCATAGTAGCGGCAACCAATGTCGATCTGCTTAAGGCGATAGAGCAGGGCCGTTTCCGTGAGGATCTCTTCTACCGTTTGAGTACCATTCCCATCAAGGTGCCGCCACTGCGTGAACGTGGGGCCGATGTGCTGCTGCTGTTCCGCAAGTTTGCAGCTGATTGCGCCGAGAAATACCGCATGCCTGCAGTGCAGCTCTCTGAGGATGCCAAGCAGATGCTCATGACCTACCATTGGCCCGGCAATGTACGTCAGCTCAAGAACATAACTGAGCAGATTTCAATCATGGCGCCGCAGCGTATCATAACAGCCGATATGCTTCAGGAGTATCTGCCGGACCGCAGGAGCTCCATGCTTCCCATGCTTGCAGGAGGCCAGCGTCAGGAGAACTCATTTGAAAACGAGCGTGAGATACTCTACAAGGTGCTTTTTGATTTGCGTCGTGACGTAACTGACCTTAAGGCCCAGGTAAGCAGCCTTTCGCAGGGAAAGCCACCTGTCCAGCAGCCTGTGTCAATAATCACGCCCGATGACGGCCTGACCACAGTCCAAAACATTCCTTCCGGCTCCAAAAAGAGTACTCAACCTGATGATGACATTCAGGATACGGAGGTGTATGTTGAGGAGACCCTCTCACTTGATGAGGTAGAGAAAGACATGATCAAACGTGCCCTTGCCAAACATGGAGGCAAGCGTCGTGGCGCTGCTGCAGACCTGAATATCTCAGAGCGCACACTATACCGTAAAATCAAAGAATATAATCTGGAATGAAAAACAGCATACTCAAATCAGTCCTTTTGGCGTTGCTGTCACTTGTTATGGTGTGCGGATGTACGGTGTCATACAAGTTGAACGGTGCGTCAATTGACTATAATACCATCAAGACTATCACTATTGAGACGTTTTCAAACCGTGCGGCATATCAGTGGGCGCCCATGGCTCCCATGTTCAATAACACTCTGAGTGATAGATATAATAGCCAGACAAAGTTACGTCAGGTAAAACGTGACGGTGATCTGGTACTGTCGGGTGAGATAACATCTTATGACCAGACTAACAAGTCAATCTCTGCCGATGGTTATTCATCAATGGTCCAGCTTAAGATTACAGTCAAAGTCAAGTTTACAAATAACAAGCAACACAATGATGACTTTGACAAGACATTCACTGCCAATCGTGAATATGACTCGTCGCAACAGCTCTCAGCCGTTCAGGAAGAACTTGTACAGCAGATGATTGATGATATTGTTGATCAGGTGTTTAATGCAACCGTAGCCAACTGGTAATGGGAGAGGGTAAGGATGAACGCCTGATGTTCCTGCTTGACTCCTTTCTGGAGGATAAGGAGGATTGCTCAGTCCATGACCAAGTGCTTGGTGCCGTTCCGATGGACTATGTATCTGATTATCTGAGTACCCCCGATAAATCAGAGACAGGTGCAGAGAGCGCCATCCGCTCCAAAACCGAGCAGCTTTTGGATGCCTTCCTGGCTACGGATCATGAAAGACCGTCGTTCAATCTGGAGCTTCAGAAGGGGGAATGTGATACGCAGGATAGTGATTATTCCGATACTCGTGAGAAAGAGGCGGAACAGCTTGATGATTCGTACTTTACCGAGACATTGGCGCGTATCTACCTAAAACAGCATAGATATGATAAGGCTTTGGAAATAATTCGGTCTCTTTATTTGAATTTTCCGAATAAAAGCATTTACTTTGCGGACCAAATCCGGTATTTGGATATTTTAGTTAGGATAAATCAAAAAAAATAATAGAAAATGTTTAAGGTTTTACTCATTATTATCGTGATACTGGCACTGTTCCTGTGCTTTGTAGTTACCATCCAGAACTCAAAAGGCGGTGGCCTGGCAGCTGGCTTTGCTTCATCAAACCAGATCATGGGCGTACGCAAGACTACTGATATTCTTGAGAAGACAACCTGGACTCTGATTGCCAGCATTGCCATACTCAGCATAATAACTGCTTACGTTGCCAAGCCAAAGGCTATTAACGTGGGTTCAGTGTTGGAAGGTGAGGCTATAGAGAATCAGATAATCAATCCTGAGTCATCAACTACCACGTTTGACTCACCTATCGAGATTGAGGATCTGCCGGAAGCAGAATAATATTCAGACAATTGGATAAATAAAGGGCATCACTATTTGTGTTGCCCTTTTTTATGTTTGTGTTACAGAACCTTTTTGTAGATACTCATAAGCTTTGCCGCCAGGACATCAGGACTGAACTGTTGCTTGGCAAACTCATATCCTTTAGCTATGATTTCTGAACGCAAGGTGCTTTCAGTGAGAATCCTGCTCATCTTGTCGGATATATCCTGAATGTTGCTGGGATTAACCAGAAGGGAGTGGGGACCGGCCGCCTCGGGCAGTGAGGATACGTTACTTGTTACTACAGGACATCCTGAAAGCAGGGCTTCAACCACAGGCAGCCCGAAACCCTCATAGAATGACGGATAGATGAGCATCTGTGCATTACGGTATAGGTATCGCAATCCTTCAAGGCCTACTTTCTCAGGAGAGAAAATGACCATATCCTGAAGTGAGTGTTCTGCAATATAGTTCTGCACTTTCTGTTTGTATTCTCTGCCGTCGCCTATAACCACAATAGGTATCTGCAGGTCACGCGGTAAAAGTTCCAGTGCCTTTATGGCTCCTAACAGATTCTTGCGTGAGTTGATGGAACCTACGTACAGTATGTACGGCTTGCCGTCAACGTATGATGCAAGGCTGTCAGGACACACTCCTTTGTAATCGGTATAGAACAGGCGGTTGACAGGCTGATATACAACATCAATTCTGTCTGCATCAACATCATAGAAACGTATGATGTCCTGTTTGGTGCATTCACTTATGGCTATTATCCTGTCAGCCTTGCGGCAGGCATATTGCCACTTGAGATTGTATGTGAACCGGTCTGCGGCATGGTACATATCGGGAAAGGTCTTGAATGCCACATCGTGTATGGTTACTACCGATGGAATATCAAGGCCAGTAGTCAGTTCATTTGAGAGACCGTGGAAGATGTCAATGGAGTCTTTCCGTGCAATATCGGCAAGACGGAAGGTCCTCCATAATCCGCCCTTTATCACTCCATCCGGCAGTATGGTTCTGCAATGGTCTTTATCAGTATAAGGATCAGTTACTGAGTTGTGTTTTATTTTAGGGGTATAAAGCAGGTATTCATTCTCAGGAAAGAATTCTGTGAGAATGTCAATTGTTGTGCGGCTGTGGTTGCCCAGACCGGTAAAGTTGTTGAAAAGACGTTTGGCGTCGAATCCTATTCTCATATTATCTCCGGTGACCAAACCATTGAACTTGCTCCCAGAATTGCGGCGTCTGACTCCTTGAGTGATGAGTAAAGGATCTGTATCTTGTTCTTCCATATCTGCATCAGGTTGTCGTTCATTGCCTTGACCATCTCATCATGGAAGAACTCGCGTGACTTGGTAAGGCCGCCAAACAGCACTATGGCCTTTGGTGAGCTGAACTTGACGAAATCACCCATGGCACGCCCCAGTATCCGGCCGGTAAAGGCAAATATCTCTTTTGCCAATTGGTCACCCTGAACGGCTGCATCATAGATGTCCTTTGACGATATCTTTTCCGGATCAAGGTTGCGTAACAGGCTTTCTCTTGAGTCGTTCTGTAATATCTCACGAGCAGTCCGGGCCACACCCATGGCACTTGCGTATGTCTCAAGGCAACCTTTCAGACCGCAGTTGCATTGACGGCCATTCTGAATGACGCATACATGCCCCAATTCGCCGGCAAAACCGTCATGACCGTAAACCAGACGTCCGTGTGATATGATTCCGCTGCCTACACCTGTACCGAGTGTAATCATAATGAAATCATTTATGCCGCGTGCCACTCCGTATGTGTGCTCGCCGCGTGCCGCCGCATTGGCGTCATTGGTTATCCTTACATGCAATCCTGTAGCTTCTTTCAGCCGTTTTGCCAGATGTATCACCGTAGGATTCCCATGGGCGTCACGCGCCCATTTGAGATTCGGGGCATAACGGATCGTTCCGTCTAAACGATTGGCATTAGGTGCTCCGATGCCTATTCCCACCACAGTGCCACGGTCGGCTGTACGACGTACCATGTCCCTTACCGTATCGGCCAGTAGCTTGAGGTACTCGTCAAAGTTGTCAATAAGTGACGTGACCACACTCTGGTAGAGTATGGTCCCGTCTTCTGTCACTACTCCGCATTTGGAGGATTGGCCGCCTATGTCTATTCCTATTGCAAGTCGCTCCATATGACGTCGTTGTTATCTGCTTGTGGTAAGTTCAGCCTTGATCTTGTCCCACTTGGCCAGGATGTCGCGGTAGTACTTCTCTAACTTGTCCCACTCATAGAAGTAGGGATATTCCTTACCCTTGGCATCCTTGTAGCACTCTGTCGGCAGCTTGGCCTCTTTCTCATCAAGCAGAGCCCTGACCAGGATCTTTCCGTTCTTGTCCTTGAAGAATATTAGCTGCAGGTTACTGGCCATGTGTACAATGTCATAGTTTACCCACTTTGTGGCCAGATCCTCAATGTCTTTCGGGGCGAATTCACAATCATTTACCTCCATTAGGCACAGAAGCGGATAGAGTGCAGTGTCATGTCCGTAACGCAGGTTAGCGGCAGGCGTGCCGTTGGCTAAAGCTATATCGGCCTTGTCAAGGAAATCTTGAAGCAGTGTGGCGTGGCCGTAAGGAACTATGTTCTGAGTGAGGTCATGGTAACCGGAAACTGAGAACCAGTAG
>Ga0265300_10002762_pt1 | contig 14884 bp, 15 predicted proteins | sample AusTroGonzalo_MG_FD_193482 | JGI IMG/M metagenome (GOLD analysis project Ga0265300, IMG submission 193482) | Bovine rumen microbial communities from tropical cattle in Woodstock, Queensland, Australia - Gonzalo_03 | ecosystem: Host-associated > Mammals > Digestive system > Stomach > Rumen ...
GATAGTATAAATAAATATTATAATTGCAATTATAAGGAGTATTTTCAATGGATAATAAGCAAAAATTACTTGCAGAACAGTACCTTTATACTGCTGCATCTCGTTTTTTCGATGAAGAACCAACAATTGTTGAAGCAAAAGAAGAAAAGAAGCTTGACGAAAAATTGGTAACTGCTACTCTAGCTGATGGTCGTAAAATCATTATCAATGATGAAGACTACACATGGAGATTTGGTCAGTCTGACGCTAACGAATATACTGGCGAAGATGAACCAAACGCAAATCTTGAAGAACCGGGTACACCTGGTGAATTTACTGGTGCAGCTACTGCAGCAGCAAATAAAGATCTTGCAAAGCAGAAAGCAGCTTCTAGCTTCGGTGATCGTGCTACTGCTGGTCAAGCAATCTATGATGCACTTGCTGAAGAAATCAACACTGTTGTTAAGGAATTCGCTAACGAACAGATCGAAAAAGGCCGTATCACTTATGATGAAGATCTTGGCGAATGGGTCATTGGTAACGACGATCCAAAGGCAATTAAGCAGTTGCTAAGTATCCTCGAAGTTAAGGTCTATCAGGAAGTTATCAAGCCAGCTAAGGCTACTTTGAAGAAGAGCCAGCAAGACGCTCTATTGGCAACATTCCACAAGACATTCACCAACCCTGCACACGTTAAGGATGGTACACCTGCATTCAAGGGTGCTAAGTTGCTCTTGAAGAAGACTTTGAATGGCTTGAAGGAAAACGCTGGTGCTGAAGAAACATTCGATGTCGATTCTGAAGGTCTTGCAGAAGCATTCTACAAGGCATGTAACACTGTTCTTACAGAAATGTATGCAAAGCGTTACGATGTTGAACCAGAAGAAGCTTCTCAGATGTTCATCCTCAAGGATACACCTGCAGCTGAAAGCGCAGAAGACTAATCATTCTTCGTATCTAACTTATTTTAAAACAGCAGCTCACAAAGCTGCTGTTTTTCATTGATAAATACTTTATTAAATTTTAATAGTTAACTGAGGTGATTTTATGTTAAATTGCGACACAGCTCGCTTCGATGGTAAAAATATTGCGCTCATCTATGTAGGTGATAATAGCGGTTGTTCACACGTAAGACTTAGATATAACGCTATGTATTTCGATGGCATTGATACAGGCGTAATTCCTATTGTGATGCCAGTCTTTACGTTCGATCCTAACATTTTGGCACATTGCAAATCAATCGTATTCCAACGTCCAGTTTCTCCAACTCACGTAGAAATTGTTAAACGTTACAAAGCACTGCAGCCAAAGTATGGCTATAAGATGGTATTTGAACTTGATGACTTGATTTTCAAAACTGGTCTCGGTCCTGCTGATAAAGAAGATGGCATTCCATCTTACAATATGAGTAGTCAGCGTATCAATCTTGATGCTATTCAGAATACATTGAAAGATGTTCTTCCTTTGATGGATTTGATTGTAGTTTCAACTGACTATTTGAAGAAAGCATTTGAAAAAGTATTTGGCGTAAACAACGTCATGACAATTAAAAACGTTGTGCCAAGATATTTGTGGAACTATCCTCGTAAAGGTGATATTACTGAAGATTTGAAAAAGCCAAGAGTAATCTACTCTGGTTCTCCAACACATTACATTAACCCAATTCCGCCAAGAGCACCATCTCCTCAAGAACCTCAAGGCTTTCCTGGCATTGCTGGTAAACGTGGTGACTGGAATACAGCACTATGTGATTGGGTTATTAAAAACGTTAAAGAAGACAAGATTGACTTCATTTGTATGGGTGCTCTTCCATTCTTCTGGGAACCTATCAAAGACAAGATTAAATTCATTCCTTGGGCAAATTCTCAAACATTCCCAAGATTGTTCATGGAACAAATGGCAGATTTTAGCATTGCAAGCATCGTAGATAACGAATTCAATAAATGCAAATCAGCCTTAAGATTTACTGAAGCTTGTGCAACAGGTGCTGTCTTTATTGGTACAATCTTTAGTGCTAATGACGATAGTCCTTACAGAGAAATTCATCCTGAATGCAAGTATTACGACAATTGGACAGTCGATCAAATCGACAATATGTTCTGGAAGTTGTGTAAGAAAGAAAAGTTCAACGAAATCAGAAATTGGCAATATCAGCAATGTAATCAAGCTGACTTCTGGTTAGAGTCTTCAAAACATATGAATGACTGGATGAACATGCTGGATTCTAAAGACACTAGTCAGTTCATTTAAGTAAACACTTCAAAAGCCGCTCATAGAGCGGCTTTCTTTTTATCTATTGTTTATATCAATTTCTGTATGAATTTCGTTCATTTCAGCTTCATCAACTAGTACTTCAAAATCACATTCTTCGTATTCAAAAGTACACGTAAAAGTTGCTATATTTGACTGACCAAACTGAAGTTGTAAACTACCAAGATTTGTCAAGAAAACACGCTTGAACAACATTCTAGAAACTACTTTTTCAGTATTGTCTAAATTTTGCAATTCTACTGTTTCAATTCTATTGTAGTGCAAATAATCATCAGGATGAATCTTATTGCTCTTTGTTTCACCAACACGAGAACCCGAAATCCAGCATTTTGCAGCATAGTAATTTAAAAGTTTTTCATCAACTGCAAAAGTCACATGAAATGCATTCAATTGACGATAGCCAACTGGATTTGGGTGTAACTGCTTAATGTGTCCAATTTGTGTATTTAGCATTGGACCACTAATATCAGGAATTGTAAAAGACTTGATGTTGTTTTCAAATACTGCCATGTCCAACTTCTTACCTGTTAAATTTGGCCATGCGTTGAAAATCAACTTATATTGGTTGTCGTTATAATTGTTAATTATATTCGTTACATGAGACATAACACGTTTTCGTCCTATAAATATATTTATGGAAGGCTTAGGCGCAGGAACATCACTAGAAACATTATTGCAAGAAACACAACAGCACACAGTGTTGCTGTCTGATCTTCGTGAAAATTCAGAAGTTAGAAGAAAAACTGACGAAAAAACACTTACTCAGTTACAGAAATTACAACAAGCTGCTTCACAATCTTTAGAAGTTGCTAAAGCCCACAAACAACAAAGTAAAGAATCATCGACTACATTAAAAGCCATTAACGAAGCAACAGTTAATGCAAATGCTATTAACGCAAAAAGACAAACATCAGCACTTAACACTTTAAGCAAAACAATTGATGTTGGCTTAACCGCTGTTAATCAGAAGATGTTTAGTCTTATTGAAAAACTTGGTAGCGGTCTTGCTGGAGCATTTGCATCTGTAGGTAAAAGTCTTGAAAATAAATTGTATGGCTTTATGGGCGATCTTAGCATCTTGGTCCGTCCAATCATTGGCGTCGTAAAACTCGGTTTTACTGCACTTACTAAAGCGCTAGCTGTGCCATTAAACATGATCTGGACGGGCCTTAAGGCCTTCAGTAATACGCTTATTGGCAAATTAGTAATCTTCGGCGGATTGCTATATTTGGGCTATAAGTTCATAACTGGTACTACGCTTGGCAATAAGATTGCAAATGCTGTATGGGACGGCCTCAAATCTTTTGCAGCATCACATCCATTATTGACTGTACTTACTTCTAGTGTATTCTTGGCGAAAGTGATTGCGCCTATTGTAACTTCTATTAGAGGTGTTGGTTCACTAGTCTCTTGGATCGGTGGAAAGATTGCACTGTTAAGAGGTGCTGGTGCTGCAGCAGGTGCAGCAGGTACTGGTGGTGCATTAGCAGCAAGTACTGCTGCTACAGGTGCTGCTGGATACTTTACTTCAAAGAAAGCTGCACAAAAATATTTGCAGAAACACAACATCAATACGAGAGGCATGTCAGAAGAACAAATGCTCACTAAGGCAAATTCTTACAGAGCTGCAACTGAAATGCCAAAACCGACATCACCAACAATGAATTCTACCGCATCTGCATCAAAACTCGGCAAACTTGGTAAGTATGCAAGTATGGGTGGAAAGGCATTTAAAATTGGCGGTGGTATTGGCGGTATGTTAGGTGGTGCTGCACTTGATTATGCTGCAGATAATGTAGAAAATAAAACTGCAAGTGGTTGGTTGAACGTCGGTTCTGCTGCATTAAGCGGTGCTGCAATGGGTGCAATGTTTGGACCTATTGGTGCTGCTGTTGGTGGTCTTCTTGGTGCTGGTGCTTCTTTGATTGCAGGCGAAGGTGGCAAAAAATTGTTTGGTTCAAGTGATGAACAAACAGAAATGGACACACTAACAAACTTGCAAGAACAACAAGCACAATCTTCTAATGCACAAATTCGTTCTCTTGACGATATTGCTGAATCTATTAGAGAATCTAATAAGACTTTAACAAGAGTCGTTGAAAAGATGAGCACTGATGCACAGCAAGATGTCAATAGACGTGAAGCAACTACTACTGAACAAGCACGTCATAGTGATGCTGTAGAACAACTTAAGAAAACTGGCGATACAAACGATCTATTACAGAAAATTAGCGATTCACTTGCAGCTATTGCTAATGCACTTGGAATGCAAAACACACAAACAGGAAAAACGTCAAAAAGTAGAGAAACAGCAGTAGGAAATGCACAATAATGCACACATACACTTTATATAATTCAGCATTTACAAATAAGAATCCGAATCTATCACCAGTGCATCATTTGCGCTGTGATTTAAAGATGTGTAAACAGTCTATTGACATGCTTAAAACAAACGGTGTAATTGACGATATTAAGAAATTTCCAACTGAATTACATTGTGTATTGACAGAAATTCCTGAAATTGCATTTAGTTCGAACTGGGAACAAGGTGGTTCTGCTTCTGCTGTGTTTACGCCAATTACTAAGATGTTAAAAGACGGTGCACTTGGACAAACGATTCAGTTACTCGCTGGTCATAACAACATTCCATTAGTAGAAACTAACGAATTCTCACAACGTGTTATGAAAGAGAATACTTCACGTGCATCTCTTAAACTCAAATTCACAATTTACACAGACACATATAATAAGCGCTATAATTTTACATCTTCGCCATACGAAACATGGCTTAGAATGTTGTATTTTTCTACTGCGCCAATTTATAAAGCAACATACGCGAATTTGTTTAAAGTGTTAACTACTATGGCAGAAAACGTTGGTAAAAATGCACATCACATTTCACAAGCGTTTGAAACTATAGCAGAAGGCGGAGCTGTGTTAGTTAATAGTTTGCCAATCGTTGAAAAAACTGAAACTGCACAGGATAATCACGCTAAACTATACCAAAACATTGAAGAATTGTCTAGACTCATCTCAGAATATATGCTAAAGTCCTATAAGATTGGACATGTATGTTGGGATGTCATCATTCCTCAATATTTGCATGCAACTGATGATACACCTTCGCCAATTCTTTGGAACGTTGAAAATTTCAATGTAAAATTTTCTGATAAATTTACTCGTGGTTTAGTATCAAAGAAAGTAGATGTTACACAAATCTATCGTCCAAGACCATTGTATGCAAACTTTGAAGTAACATTAACGCCAAACCAGATAATGACACGCGATCAATTTATTAGAATGTTATTTGGTAATAGCACGATTACAAAAACACCAGCATCTAACTAAATGTTTTAACTTGCTGTCTATACACATTTTTATACGCATCTGCTTCAGGTGCGTATATTTCGTTTGCCCACCAGTTACCAGTTTTGACTTGGTCTAATACACATGTTACAGTAAAGTCCATGTAAGCAGCTTTACCTGTACTGTCGATTTCTTTAGAAGGTTTGACAGACCAAGATTGCACATATACTGGTAGTTTATGACTGAAAATTCCTGGCAAAATTGACAAATGCCAAAGAGCTCCACCATAGTAACCATTATAGTAATTAAGTGGATCATCAACACGTGCAACATCGGGTGCTGATAATTTATCATCAACCATCGCGTCTTTCAAATCGTTAGCTGTTTTTGTAATAGCATTTGAAAAATTTCTAATTTGATTTGTGCGTTCAGCAGAACTATCAGCACGGAATGCTGATACCATCGCAGAACCAACGTCGGCTAAATCAGACATACCAGTTTTAATGCCATTTACGATTTTGCTTTGCTCTTCAGGAGAACGACGCACATCAGTTAAACCAACTTTATACGCTGCATAATCTATTGTGTTGTCGATTTCTTTAGCAAGTGCTGTAGCTGTTCTTCCTATGTTAGTAACACTCAAAGCCAAAATGTCTTCAGCGTCAAACGTATGCAATGGCGGAGCATACAAGCATAGTGCAGCTAACATACGTTTATAACCAGTCATCAAATTCGATGGTCCAATTGCTTCCATCGAGTAAATTCTAAATTGCAAATTAAATGTTGCGTCAGTACAACCCGTGTATGTGCGTGAAGTTGCATCACCACCAGCAATCCACGGAATTTGTTTAACACCGAAAATCGAGTTAATAATTTGCACTTTCGTATTTGATTGCAAATTTTTCAAAGATTCAATAATATGTGCAACAGGGTTAGGCTTCCAAGTACCACCTAAACTAAGAGCTGGAATTTCTTTAAGAACACCAAATAAACGTGTCTGCTCTACTTCGAGCTCAAACGCGTTATTACCGTACTGTGTGCTAAGATTTATAAATTCTTCACTTAGATTGTGACCAGCAAATGATGTCGCGTCAACATCTGGCTTTGGCTTTAAAGCGTCAAACACATTATTACCAGCTTCTTCGTCATCTATTCTCTGGTTGTCTTCAGGTGTATGTACATATACAGCCGGATCAATACACGTATTAGCTTGACTTGTAAATGCTTCAAGTTCTACTGGTACAGTTACAAAATTTGGTACATCTTCCATTGTTGGCATGCTATATTTATGCCTCATAAATAATATAAGTCTTATGATAAACGCAGCTAGTAGAGTAAATATGATGCAGCAAGTCACGGTCGATGATCTTGCACAACTTGATAGTTCTAGAATTGATTTCAAGAACTATGATTTTGGCGATGTGTCGTATACATACATTAAAGAAAATGAATATGCTCGACCTGATATTTTGTCACTGAGAGTATTCGGTACACCAAACTATTGGTGGTTCATCATGTGGTTCAACGGGTTCTCAGATCCCTGGCATGACATGATGCCCGATACATTAGTCAAAGTGCCACAATTGTCAAGAGTAGTTAACGCAATAAAGAAATATAAAGTCTATGTTTAAGCAAAGTGATGTTTTCAATTGTAATTCGACAGTTCTTCCATTTACTGCCGATCAGCTTAACGCAATCGTCAAGTCTACTGTATCTTGCGGTTTTGTATTTTGCAATTATGGAGAGTTGATTACTACAATAAACAAAATCAATCGTGCATCAACTTATGATGTAACGTTGAATACTGACGAGATTATTAAGAACAATACAGACCCAACAAAGAACTACAACATTGTTATTCAAGTAGAAGGTGATAGAAAGAACAACATTTACGATGCACATATTCAAGCTGATGAATCTGGCAGTTTCTGTTCTTTTGACACATATTCTGGTGAATTCAAAGAAGAATTATTCGCTTTAAAGCGTAAACTTGCAAAGAAATATCTTTGCACTTATGAGGCTATTAACACTTGGGCAGTTGAAACTGGTGTATCTATTGCAGAAGATTCACTAATGAATATGTGCAACAATTTTGACATATTCGAAAAGTACATCATGAATACTTCTGATATTGAAAGCTTTGTCGATGCACTTCCATCAGATATCGCAAAGAATTACATCGATGCACTTAATTTGAATTGCACAAAGATTTTGAAAAAATACAAAAACGAAGTACTATCTCACTTGAAGAACATTACAAAGTTAGAAGCAACTATCACGTTGCATAAGCCGATCATTGTTAAAATCTTTGCTTTATCTGGTGTTGCATCTATGGCAAAGCGTGATTGGCCAACACTTCCAATTGTAAGTTTGGATAGAAGAGCATTTGATAGTTTGAATTGGTTCGTGTAAGGAGAAAATATGATTAAAAGAATAGTTCACGTAGATCAAAATTTTCCTAGACGTTTCAGCGAACAAAATACACCAGGTGCAACAATTAGTAATACAAACTGGGGCTTTGATACACAAGCTAAAACAGACGATTTAGATGGTGAAATTGCAACATCTGGTGCTGGTGCTATTAAAAGTTCAGAAATATCACAATCAACTTACGTAGATCAAAACTACGACAATACAAATAGCAACGATAATCGTAAAATTGCATTACCATTTCAGTATGATAATTTAGTTGCTGATGATGGACAAATTCGTTTTAATGCGAATGTGTTCAACTACATTGTTCACACTGAAATCAATGACATCATATTGAAATACGATGCTGCTGTCGCTTATGCAGAAGGTAAAGAAAATAAATGGACTGGTGAATTCGCTTGGAAAGAAAAATATTTAGTTGTTGATGGACACAATTATAACATTACATTTGACATTTTACTTCATGATCCTATCGGCATCGACATGTATTGTTATGAAGCGTATGTAAGAAACGCGTTTGTTAAACAAATAAATAGAGATCACGGCGACACTGATCCTACTAATACAACACCAGAAACTCACTTAACATACGCAACATTTACTAATGCAGATCATGCTGAACAACAGAGTGATACTCAACCAGTAGCTGGTAGTTTTATAACTGCACAGTGTGTCATGAATAAACTCCCAGATCCGTATAGTAACAATAATGAAAATGAATTTGCGTTTAAATTGTCTATCAAATTAAGCGGACAAGGTTACGACACTAATTACGTTAACACAAGTGAAGAACATTACAAAAATTGGATAGAAACTCTTGCAAAAGATGATGCAACTGAACAACAAATTATTGATGCTTGGGAAGCATGTGAAGGTGTCAAATTTAAATTCTTTGATGTTGCTGGCAACATTACTTTCTGGGTAATGCCGTATACAGAAATTGTTGTTATCACTGTTGATGAACTTCGTAATCTTAAAAAGTTGATACTTGAATTCATTAATACGAATCCAGCTGATTTACAACTTGGAACAGATTTAATTGGTAGAACAACTATCAAAGTAACTAACGCAAATACAAAATTATCAGATTGCGACATTTTGATTGAGTTAAATGACGGTAGTTTAGGTGATCTTTATCGAAATACGAGAAAAGAAACGTTCATTACGGCACATGGTACACACATTGCAAAAGTAGCAACAGAAGATGTTGGTAACATCGATGATTCTGGTTGGGTCATTGCACATGCTGAGTTAGACGTACCTGATTTTGAGGGTGATGATTTTCTTGATTCACTGCGTTTAATGGTAAGAAACTTAACTAGAGCTGATGGTTCACTTGGTGAATGGATCAAAGAATGTAGTGATAATCTTAGAAAGATTACACTTGATCCATTTGTGCCACAATACTTGAAAGAAACAACAAATAAGAATTCAGCATATTACAAATTTGTAAAATTCACTGAACGCTATTTGAATACAATGTTTAAAGCGTACGATAAGAATTGTTATATCAGTGTTCTTGAAGCAATTGCAAGAATTGGTAATTTCAACGATTACACAACAATATATGGCAATTTGTTAGATAAATATGACAACGATCATGGTGATATGCTGCACATTACTACTGATGAACTCACAGCACTAATAGATCTTGAAAGACAGGACATTGAAGAAGATGAAACTTAATATCACAAAAGACAAATTAACACGTATGCTTCTGTCTGCCAATCCTGTATTGGCGAATTGCAAAGGTAGTAAGAAAGCTGTCAGAATCTTTCTTAATATGCTTGGTATGAAAAATATCATCACATCACAAGCAATACAAACTACTTTTACATTGACAGGTTTAAAAGATGTGCAGAATACACAAGAATATTTAACTTTACTCAACCATGAAATTTTTGGCATCATGCATCTAGGCACACACATGCATGATATACGAGGCGGTATGCCATATTCAATACTTGGTTTGTATGACGATGTATTGATTGACACCATAAGCACACAAATAAAATATATTTCTTCAACAAGTGTATCTGTAACATTTAAACCCGGTGATGAATCGGAAATTCTAAGCTGGAATATGAACCCTGGATATCCGCATATAACTCAAAAGCCTATCAATGTGTTAAATAATGTCATGATTAAAGGTGTCAACGAATTCATTGAACTATTTAACACACGAAATAAAAGTCTTTACGAAAAATTAGGAAATGCTACAATAACTGAAAATACGATGTTAACTTCGCAGTATTCTGCAGATAATGACGAATTTTCTGTACTTATTACAAATGTAACAGACAAAGAATTGTTAGCAGCAAAATCGACGTTAGCTAAGCAATTGCAAGAAATATTGCCAATAAATATGATAGTAGAAGCAGACAACATTATAGGTTGTGCAAATGAATGAGTTTTGGACTAGTGAGAAATTAGGAAAACATCCACAAGTTGCTGAAGAGGCTGCGCGTCTCTTCAAGCAGTATGCGTTATGTCCTGCTGATAAATTGTTAGCTCGTTTAAAAGAGTCTAAATTTAAATTTGGCAATGTTGGTCCTATTTCTTGGAATAATCTTTTAACAAAAGCAGACTTAGACGATTGCTTAAAGCAAGATTACATCAAAGCTGCTTTAAAAGTAACAACTGCACAACCTGCAATTGGTAAAGGCGAATTTGTATTTGTATCTTTGTTTGACAATATCGGATTTGCAAAAGATCACGGTGACTTAATTGATCTGCAAACTAAGAAGAAAGCAGAAGTTAAGGGTATTTCGAGTGCACTTTGTAATGGATATTCTGACAAATACAGACAGCTTAATCAAGCAATTCTAAGCGCAGTATTTAGAAACTTCAAGTTATCTCCTCCAGGAAGACTTGATGCTGGTGGTTGCAAAGAACTTGAACGTTTTGCTTCACACAGTGATAGAGAACTTTACTACATTTTAGACGCTTTTAGAAATACTTCTGTGTCTCACAGACCAGTTATTGAAAGCGCGATGTCAAATTACAAAAATAGAAACAATCACAATTTGTTAACTACAATCGCTGCTATGCATCTGTATGACTATCTTCGCATGGAGCAAACAGATTACTTATTAGCAGTCAACAACAATCAATTTATGTGCTTTGCTGCTCCATCGAATGTGTATCAAGCAGCAAGTATTCTTGAATACTTCACGATTGATAGTTGGCAAATTGGCAAACGTGGAATGACGGTAACATTAAAGTAATATGGGTGCAACTACTTCAACAAGCCTTCTTCAAAGAGGCATAGCTAGCAATACAGTTTGTAATAAAACAAACGATTATCAGATAGTGCTTGGAAGTATCAATGGACTAGAATTGCCCAATACAAACATAAAGAATTTTCTTCTATCAGAAGATATCTTTTCGTTATTACCAACACTTTGTTTTGACATGGTAGATGCTGGTTCATTCTTTGACAGCGGTGACATGTATGTTGGACAAACAATTTATGCACAGTTTGCTCCAATGAGAATGTTTAATAAAGAAACAAAAATCACAACATATTCTTCAATGAGAATGAAAATTGTTTCGATTATTAACATGCATTCTAACACAGACGCTACTACTGTATATCATATTACTTGTGTATATGATGCGCTTGGAATTATGGGAGGAGTGTATCCATATCCTCCAAAATCTAACGTGCCAATTGCTGATATGGCAGCAACTGAATCAAGTGTAAACGCTATTAAAGCACAATTAAATGCTGGTGGTATTGACGCGACTGCTGACGTTTCTACAACTGATTCGATGATTTGGATAAACACTCGAAATAAGATTTATCAAGCAGTCAATAAGTTCTTAAATCATTCTTGGGTATCTGAAGAAGACGCATTATTAGCATATACTTCGTTTGTTAATGATAAGACATTTAACGAAACATCAAATAACGACGAAATCGAAAAAGCGTTTACAAAACATGCTACTATTACTTCTTGCAATACTTTGAAATTGAAATCGCCAGAAGCAACTTATATTCCTTCAAAGCTTAAAGGTGAACATGCTAATTGTTTCCGTTTTGCAAATGCAACTGTTAAGAATCGTGCTGGTATTACAACAATTGTAAATGATGCTTACAAACAAGTTGAATACACATACGATCCACTTGGCATTTTAAATGAAGCTGAAATGTTTGATTTTGAAGTTGCTGATGACGTTATTCCAAAAGGACTAACACAACAAAAGATAATTTTTGGTATGTTAAAGCGCACATTTGACAATCCAGAAGTTACTATGGCAGCTAACGGATCAAAAATTGACACATTGTACAATTACACGAACAAAATCACAGATTGTGGTATTCACTTTCCAAATACTACACACGCTTATTATGACGTAGCACCAGCACATAATAAAGCAGTGTTAGCATCATTCTTTAATACTGCAATTGATATTGTTTTCGATGTTAATCAGCAAAGTGAAGAAGTATTACAGTCTAACGCTCTGCCGTACATCGGACAAAAAGTAACACTTGACTGTAGTTTTGCTGATGAAGAAATAAGTGAAAACTATTCTGGTGATTACATCGTAGCTCAAATCAAGTACAACATATATAATAATGAACCTGCATTATGCGTACTTACACTAATCGCAGATGGTACTTATAAGAAACCTACTTTAACTACTTAAGTTGTATGCAAGATATTATACGTGAAGCACTAATTACTGACAATGCTAGTGTTCAGCAAATCATTGGACAAACTGATGAACAAAAGTTTGACGAACACTGGACTGGTAAAGTTATTGACAATGCTGACCCATTGTATATGGGTCGTGTTAAAATTCGTATTCTTGGTTATTACGATGAAATTGCTGATGCAGCAATTCCTTGGGCATTGCCTGAAGCTACGTATTTGGGTTCTACACAGGGCACTTTAATCGTTCCTGAAGTTAACACTGTCGTAAGAGGTTACTTCGATCAAGGTGATGATCAGAAGCCAATTTATACTGCTATTGCACCAAGCATTGACAATTATGCCACTTCACAGATGCTAGAACATCCTGATGAACTCTTTGACTATCCTAATGTGATGGTCATGATGCATACTGATGAAGGTGAACGCGTAACACTTAATCGTTCGAATGGTGAAATGACAGTATCACACAGAAGTGGTACTAAGATAGTTATTGCACCAAATGGCGCTATCACAATTGAAACTTCGATTCCGTTGACTAAACCAGGTGCTTCTGTTAAAGCTGCTCCGCCAGGTGCTACTATCAACTTGGCTGGTAATTACAAATTAACGTCAAAATTCGGCAATATTGACATTGAGTCTACAAAGGGAACTATCAACATCAATTCTAAATTTGGTGACATCAATATTGGCAAGAATGCACAAGATATCGATGATGGCTCGGGTAATAAGATTCCAAGTCCAACAAAGCGCAAAGTAAACAATTTCTCGAACTGTTTGTACACTGGTGCACCTCACTGTGACCCAATTGCATTACCAAACGTAAACGTGTACGTCTAATATGTTTCCAAGATATGGCACAATATTCTCAAAATACAGCAAATCTGCTAATACTCCAGATTTAGCAATTACTGCGTGTCATCTAGCATTGACAGAATTTTGGCATCAATTTCAAGCACATTTTACTACTGCTAAGTTCTTCTTTAAAGGTACTGCAGTAACAGGTCCAACAGCAGTACCTGTTGCAGGTCCAATTGGAGGATTTAACCCTGCTACAGTGTTGAATATTCCTCCAGAAGTGTATATCAAGAGTAAATTGCAAACTACTCCAGAACCTTTTGTTGGTTTATTCAGTTTGTTCAGCTACACACTTACAATGTCAATGTGGCAGATAGATTGTAAAGCTGGAGGCTTTTTAACACCATTCCCAGCACCATTACTAGCAGAATTTACAGCACAGGCAATAGCGTTTAAAGCAAAAATGTTCGGTTTAGCACCAAACACACATGAAGCAGCTATGGAAATACTATCTGATGGTGTAGAAGCGTGTTTGAAAACATGTATTAACGAAGTACCTTACACTGGAGTTGCTGGTGCAACGACGTTAACAGGAACTATGACAATTCAGTTCTAGCATAAATATAATAAATATATGGAGTTTAAGTCATGATTCACGATCAAAACAATCCACTAAATCTTTATACTAGCAAGATTTTGGAATACCCTGATTTGTTAAAGAACTTCTTGTTCCAGGTGAATTTCCAGTTCAATGCTAACACAATTGTTTACAATCTTGTTCAATCACTCGAAAAGAGCTATGGCTATGACACGGGTGGTTCTATTGGTGAAACTTTGATGCTTAGAGCACGTTCTATCAGTTTGCCAAAGAAGACTACAAACAAGATTAACACCCACTATATGGGTTCTTTGCGTAACTATCCTGGCAGAACCAAGACTGACGGTGACGTTTCTATCAAATTCGATGAATTCCAGGATTTAGCAACACAAGAAATCTTCTACGAATGGCAGAACTTAATTTATAACCACGGTGTACCTCGTGATACATTCGAAGCAACTAACGTTTTGCAGAATGTCGAAACAGGTGGTGCTGCTTCTGACTTTATCGCAAACTATACTGCTCAAGTAAACATTTACATCTATGACTCTGCATTACGTACACAGTTGCCATTCTACTGGAAATTGTACGATGTATTCCCAACTGATAATGGTACTGTCAGTCTTGATGCAGAAGGTGAAAACAAAGTAAGTCCTGAACTAACATTCAACTACAATACATGGAAGATGTATCGTAATAGTGCATCAACTGGACTAGTTTAATTACAAGTTTCCATATATTTCAGAGAAACACCAGTCTACCTGGTGTTTCTTTTTGTTTGATAAATAATTAAAATACGTGAGGTTATTATGTCGTATATGATTTACAACCAGTGCGGCTT
>Ga0265300_10002765_pt1 | contig 14878 bp, 14 predicted proteins | sample AusTroGonzalo_MG_FD_193482 | JGI IMG/M metagenome (GOLD analysis project Ga0265300, IMG submission 193482) | Bovine rumen microbial communities from tropical cattle in Woodstock, Queensland, Australia - Gonzalo_03 | ecosystem: Host-associated > Mammals > Digestive system > Stomach > Rumen ...
CATCCTGAGCCAGGATCAAACTCTTCTTTGTATATTTTTTATACTGCTTAGTCTGTCCTGACACTCTATCAATTTCCAAAGAAATCAACGCTCTCGATTCTTAGTTTCTCGGTACTTGCTTGTACTTTGTTCTTGTCAGTCTTTTCAATGATCTTTTCAATTTTGGCGTTAAAAAAACCAGCCCTTCGGCTGATCGCCAGACCCTCTCTTGCGATTGGGATTGCAAAGGTAATCACTTTTTTTGAAACTGCAAATTCTTTGAAGATTTTTTTTCAAAAAAATTTGCGTTCAAACGATGTGAAAGAGCTTTTTCAATCCCCCCGTTTCTGAAAGGGGACGCAAAGGTAGTGACTTTTTCTGAACTTCCAAATTTATTTTGAAAAAATCTGCAAAAACCCTGTAAATTTCTTCCTCCTCGCGTGCGCGCGCGTGGCGCGCATTACGCGTGCACATTATGGAATAGAAAAAAGCTCCGGCCATCCGGGCCCCGGGAAGGGGCTGCCGGATGGCCGGAGCCATCTCGCTGCGGAACGATCCTACATCATGCCGCCGGCAGGCATCGCCGGAGCCGCGGGAGCGGGCTCGGGAATGTCCACGATGCCGCACTCGGTGGTCAGGAACATACCCGCCACGGAAGCGGCGTTCTCCAGGGCCACGCGGGACACCTTGGTCGGGTCGATGACACCGGCCTCGAACATATTGACATAGGTATCGGTGCGGGCGTTGTAACCGAAGTCGCCCTTGCCTTCCTTGATCTTCTGGATGATGACGGCACCGTCCACGCCGGCGTTGACGGCGATCTGGCGGACCGGCTCCTCGATGGCCTTGGCCACGATGCGGATACCGGTGGTCTCGTCGTCATTGTCGCCCTTCAGGCCCGCGAGGGCCGCGGCCGCACGGATGTAGGCCACGCCGCCGCCCGGGAGGTAACCCTCCTCCACGGCTGCACGGGTCGCATTGAGGGCGTCCTCGACGCGGTCCTTCTTCTCCTTCATCTCCACCTCGGTGGTCGCACCGACGTAGAGGACGGCCACGCCGCCGCCGAGCTTGCCGAGACGCTCCTTGAGCTTCTCCTTGTCATAGTCGGAGGTGCTGACCTCGATCTGCTTCTTGATGGACTCCACCCGCTCGGCGATCGCGGCCTTGTCGCCGGCGCCGCCGACGATGGTCGTGTTCTCCTTGGTGATGGTCACCTTCTCGGCCTTGCCGAGCATATCGGGCGTGGTGTTCTCCAGCGTGAAGCCGCGGTCCTCGGACACCACGACGGCACCCGTCAGGGTGGCGATGTCCTGGAGCATCTCCTTGCGGCGGTCGCCGAAGCCCGGCGCCTTGACGGCAGCGATCTTCAGGGCGCCGCGGAGCTTGTTGACCACGAGCGTGGTCAGGGCTTCGCCGTCCACGTCCTCGGCGATGATCAGCAGCTCGCGGCCTTCGCGGGCGATCTGCTCGAGGATCGGGAGGAGATCCTTCATCGTGGAGATCTTCTTGTCGGTGATGAGGATGGAAGGATTGCTGAGCTCGGCCTCCATCTTGTCGCCGTTGGTCATGAAGTACGGGCTGATGTAGCCGCGGTCGAACTGCATACCCTCGACCACCTTCACCTCGGTGTCGGTGCCCTTGGCCTCCTCGACGGTGATCACGCCGTCCTTGCCGACCTTGGACATCGCGTCGGCGATGAGCTTGCCGATGTAGTTGTCGTTGTTGGCGGACACGGTGCCGACCTGCTCCACCTTGGAGTAGTCGTCGCCGACCTGCTGGCTCTGCTTCTTGAGCTCGTCGACCACGGCGGCGACGGCCTTGTCGATGCCGCGCTTGAGGTCCATCGGGTTGGCGCCGGCGGTCACGTTCTTGATGCCGACATTGATGATCGCCTGGGCGAGCACGGTGGCGGTGGTGGTGCCGTCGCCGGCCTGCTCGTTGGTCTTGGAGGCGACCTCCTTGACCATCTGGGCGCCCATATTCTCAAAGCGGTCCTCCAGCTCGACTTCCTTGGCGACGGTCACGCCGTCCTTGGTCACCTGCGGAGCACCGAATTTCTTCTCTATCACAACGTTGCGACCCTTCGGGCCGAGGGTCACCTTGACTGCGTTTGCCAGCGCGTCCGCACCGGCCTTCATCTTGGAACGGACGTCGACGTCGAAATTGATTTCCTTTGCCATAATTACAGAATTGCTAAAATGTCAGACTGCTTCACGATCAGATACTTTTTGTCCTCGAAGGTCACCTCGGTGCCGGCGTATTTGCCATAGAGGACCTGGTCGCCGACCTTGACCTCCATCGGCTCGTCCTTCTTGCCGGGACCGGCCGCGAGGACCGTGCCCTGCTGAGGCTTCTCTTTCGCCGTATCGGGGATGTAAATACCGGATGCCGTCTTGGTCTCAGCCTCCTTGGGCTCGATCAGGACTCTGTCTGCTAAAGGTTTGATCATACTGTTATGTGTTTTTGATTTGCTTCAAGTACGCCGCGGCAACCCGCGACAGCGGGTATGAAATCAAGGTCCGTGCCAATGACAATTTGTCAAATCGCGGTCTCAGGCTCCCGGAGACAGGATCTGCCAGAGCACGATCCCCACGGAGACGCTGACGTTGAGCGAATGTTTGGTCCCCGACTGGGGAATCTCGACGGACGCGTCGGCGGCGTCCACGACGTCCTGCCGGACGCCGTCCACTTCGTTGCCGAAGACGACCGCATAGCGGCGTCCCGGCTCGCGCCGGAAATCCTGCAGCTGGACGGCGTGCTCCGTCTGCTCGGCGCAGACGACGGTCCAGCCCTCCGCGCGCAGGCGCGTCACGAGGGCGAGCGTGTCGTCGACGTGCTCCCAGGGCACGCTCTGCTCGGCGCCGAGCGCCACTTTGTGGATCTCGGCGGAAGGGGGCGTGGCGCAGATGCCGCAGAGCCAGACCTTGTCCACCTTGAACGCGTCGCCGGTGCGGAAAGCGCTCCCGACATTGTGCGCGCTGCGGATGTTGTCCAGCACCAGGACCACCCCCGAAGGCGGTAGTTCGCGGTATTGGTCGGCCTTGATGCGGCCCAACTCGATATTCAGCAATTTCCTGTCGCTCATACGGCACAAAGATACGGAAAAGTTACTATATTTGTGGCTCATTTTTAAGTCGTATGAAACAGGACATCAAAATCTTCGATCTGATCAAAAAGGAACACGAGCGCCAGAAGTCCGGCCTCGAACTCATCGCTTCGGAAAATTACGTAACGGACGAGGTTCTCTCGGCCATGGGATCCATCTGCACCAATAAATATGCAGAGGGTTATCCCGGCAAGCGCTACTACGGCGGTTGCGAGGTCGTGGACCAGATCGAGCAGCTGGCCATCGATCGCCTCAAGGAGCTCTACGGAGCTGAATGGGCCAATGTCCAGCCGCACTCCGGTGCCCAGGCCAACATGGCCGTGACGATGGCGGTCCTTCACCCCGGCGACACCTTCATGGGTCTCGACCTCAGCCAGGGCGGCCACCTCACCCACGGCTCCCCGGTCAACGCCTCCGGCCTCCTCTACAACGCCGTGGCCTACGGCCTCAACCCGGAGACCGGCCGCATCGACTACGACAAGATGGAAGAGCTCGCCCTCGAGCACAAACCCAAGCTCATCATCGGCGGCGCCTCCGCCTATTCCCGCGAGTGGGACTACGCACGGATGCGCGCCATCGCCGACAAGGTGGGTGCGATCCTCTGGATTGACATGGCCCACACCGCCGGCCTGATCGCCGCCGGGCTCCTCGAGAACCCTGTCAAGTATGCCCACATCGTGACCTCCACCACGCACAAGACCCTTCGCGGTCCGCGCGGCGGCGTCATCCTCATCGGCAAGGACTTCGACGACCCGCAGGGCCGCACCACGCCGAAGGGCGTCGTCAAGAAGATGAGCCAGGTCATCGACTCCTACGTCTTCCCCGGCGTGCAGGGCGGTCCGCTCGAGCACGTCATCGCCGCCAAGGCCGTGGCCTTCTTCGAGGCCCAGCAGCCTGAATACAAGCAGTACCAGAAGCAGGTCGTCGCCAACGCCCAGGCGATGTGCGCCGAGTTCCTGCGCCGCGGCTACAAAGTCGTCAGCGGCGGCACCGACAACCACCTGATGCTGATCGACCTCCGCGGCAAGTTCGACGAGGTGACCGGCCGCATCGCCGAGCAGCAGCTCGAGCTCGCCGCCATCACCCTCAACAAGAATATGGTTCCCTTCGACACCCGCAGCCCGTTCCAGACCTCCGGCTTCCGCATCGGCACGCCGGCCGTCACCTCCCGCGGTTTCGTCGAGAGGGATATGGTCGATATCGTGGCCCTCATCGACGAGGTCCTCACTTCCTGCGCCAAGCACATCGACGCCCTGTCCGTCAAGAAGGGCGAAGAGTTCACGGCCGCCCAGAAGGCTTCCCTCAAGGAGCACCAGGCCGTCCTCGAAGACGTCAAGCGCCGCGTCCACCAGATGACCGCGGGCGTTCCCCTCAACAAGTATTAGTCGGGAACGGCATACGCCCAATAAAAAACGTGGAGGTCGCAAGGCCTCCACGTTTTTTTATGTCAAAAGACGATTAAGCTTTCAGGCCCGCGATGACGGCGGCGGTGAAGCCGGCGTCCTCCATCGCGTTGAGCCCGCGGATGGTCACGCCGCCGGGCGTGGTCACGCGGTCGATCTCCGCCTCGGGATGCGTGCCGCGCGCTTCGAGGAGCGCGGCCGCGCCCTTGACGGTCTGCAGCGCCGCCTCGGTGGCTTCCTTCGGATACAGGCCGAGCTCGACGCCGCCCTCCGCCGAAGCGCGGGCGTAGCGCAGCGCGAAGGCGATGCCGCACGAGGCGAGCATCATTCCGGCGTGCAGGCGCCGCTCGTCCACGACGGCCGTCTTGCCGACGGCGTCGAACAGGCCGCGCACCTGCGCGAGCGTCTCCGCGGAGCCGCTGACCTCGTGGATGAACGTCATGCTCTCCCCCACCTCGATGGCGAGGTTCGGGATCACGGCGTAGAGGCCGGTCAGGCCGCAGCCGGCCACGAAGCCTGCCAGGTCGGCCGCCGGGATACCGGCGGCGAAGGACACGAGCAGTTTGCCGGCGAGGACCGGCTTCAGCTCCTCCAGCACGCTCTGGACCAGCCAGGGCTTGACGCCGATGACGACGATGTCCGCGCCGCGGGCGGCGGCGACATTGTCGCAGGAAGTCTGCAGCCCGCGGGCGGCGAACTTCTCGAGGGTGGCGGCGTGCTTCGCCGTGACGGTGATGCGGGCGTCGGGCAGGGCGCCCGCGAGGCCCAGGGCCGTGGCGCCGCCCATATTGCCGGCGCCGATGATCGCGATGTTCATATCCAAAGGTTTATTGCTTGCAAATATAGGCAAAAAGCGCTTCCGGGTCAACCCCTTCGCGCACCCGCGTCCCGTTGGCCTCGAAGAGGTCGAGCGCCTCGATGCAGAGGTAGTCGACGTAGTCGTTCCAGCGGTCCCCGCTGTGGCTGCGCACCCATTCGAGCGTCACGCGCAGGGCGCGCTTCCGCCGCACTTCGTGGTAGAGCTGCACCAGGTCCGCGTCCTTCTTGCTCCGCACCTGGCCGGACAGCAGCGCGATGCCGCTCTCGCAGTCGCTCCGCACCAGCACGCTGCTCCCCTCGGGGACGTGCAGCAGCGCGTGGATGACCGCCGCCAGCTCCTGCCGGTGGCTGGTCGAATAGCGGCTCACCTCGCTCCACTGGTAGAGCGCCTTCTCGCCGTCGCCGTCCAGCACCAGGCAGGCGGCGGCGCCGAAATTCTTCGGAACGATGTAACTTCCGTCCGTGTAGGCGTAGTAGTCGTATTGCGGCTTGCCGCTCTCCCGGAAGTCCCAATATCTCATAGGCAGCGGCCCATCGGAGTGTCGCGGTGGCGCAGGGCGTCGAGGCTGAAGCGCAGGGAGAACTGCTGCTGCCAGCCGAGGAATCCGCTCTCGCGGAAATGGAATTTGGCGGCGATGCGCAGGAAGAGATAGTGGTTGATACGCGGGGTCCAGGCCACTTCCGTGTAGTCATAGAAACCGGAGTAGCAAGGCGTACCGAAATAGAGGCGGGTGGCGTAGATGGCGCCGTCGCCGGAGCGGTCCTTGAAATAGGGCATCTGGTCGCCGCCCACGTAGGTGACGTTGGTCACGCCGATGTTCCAGCGGCGTGCGCTCACCCGGAACTCGCCACCGAGCGGCAGCTCGGCGGGGCCGGCCTTCTTCTGGTAGCCGGCCAGCAGTCCGGCCTGCAGGGAAAGCTCCTGCCACTGCGTGCGCCGGGCGAAGTCCACCTTCAGCCACGGTTCCACCAGGTGGTTCTGAAGGAACCGGCCGTAGACCTTGCCGTCCGTCGTCTTTTCACCAAAGAAATAGGCCGTGCCCATCCAGCCGAGGGAGAGCCAGGACGCAGCCTCCCAGCTGCCGGCGGTGATCCACTGGAACTGCAGCCTGTCGACGGCATCGAGCTGGCTGATCTGGTCGCCCGCCAGCTCTGCGTAGAGGCGCTTCGAGCGCCACTTCAGCAGCACGCCCTCGACCTGACGGTCGGTGTTGCGGTACATCCCGGAGAAGAACGCGTCGGAATAGGCACCCTCCAGGAAGCGGCGCGGGAAGATGCCGGCGACGCCCTCGAACACGCCGCGCTTCAGTTGCACGTGCGCGTCGTAGAAGAGGATCGGCTCGCGGAACAGTCCCTTCCAGGTCTGCGACCCGAGGTCGTAGGCCAGTTCGGCGCCCGCGACGATGCGGTGGTGGACCTGGCGCGACTGCTGCACGCTGAAACCGGCCGTCGGGGCCAGCACCAGCGTGTTCATCGTGCCGGAAGGGATGAAGGCGTCGTCCGACGCCACGAAATAACGGTTGTCAAAAATGTGCTGGACATCAGCATCGTATTCCCAGCTGAAACGGTTGTGGATCTCCGATCCACCCATCACGTAATAGCCGGACTGGCGCTGCGCGAAAGCGGGAAACGCCAGGGTCGCCATCAATGCGAAACAGAACAGGTTTCTCATACGATGGCAAAGTTACTTCTTTTATCAAGGAAAAGCAACCCGCCGGCTATGCATAACTGTGCATTCCGCCCAGGAACAGATTGACACCGAAATAGGTAACGAGCACGGCCACGAAGGCCAGGATGCAGAAGACGTGGAAGAACCGGGGCCGGCGGAACGGCGGCAGCGAGCTGCCGTGCAGCGCGACCGCGTAGATGAGCAGCGTCGCCAGCGCCCAGGTCTCCTTGGGATCCCAGGTCCAGTAGCTGCCCCAGGAGATGTTGGCCCACACGGCGCCGAGGAAGGTGCCGAAGGTCAGCAGGAACACGGCCGGCGTCAGGATCAGCCGCTCCACCCGCTGCAGGTGTTCCGACTTGTCGGCCGGCAGCAGCAGGCCGATGATGCCGAGCACGGCCATCAGGGCGAACAGCGTGTAGCTGACGATGATCGGGACGACGTGGATGACCAGCAGCGGCGAGCGCAGGACCGGCATCAGCGGCCCCTTCGGGAAAACCTTCAGCAGCCAGAGGCCCAGCAGCACGAGGCCGGCGAGCGTGAGCGCGAGCGGCCAGCGGCTGCGGCGGCGCTCCGGCTCGCGGGGCCGGCGCAGGGTGCGGCGGTTCTGCTGCCAGGCACTGTCCTTCTCGAAGAAATACGCGATCATCGACAGCAGCAGGAGCAGGTAGCCGGCATAGGTGATGCCCACGCCCCAGGGGTCGTGGCTGACGGAAAGCACCGTCCCCGCCCCGTCCTCGTCGTAGCCCGACTGGTAGAAACGGTAGCCGGCGACCTTGCCGATGCGGTTCATCGAGATCGTCACGCGCTCGTCGTCGAAGTCCACGACGGAAATGTAGTCCGACGGCCGGCGCGTGCCGGAATAATATTCGATGTCGAACGATTCCAGCCGGACGCTGAACGGGAGGATCTCCGGGCGGCCGTCCTCCAGCTCGAAGGACGAGCACGGCTCGTCCACGCGGAGGTGGATGCTGCCGCTCTTCCCGGTCAGGTGCGTCACGAGCGCGCCCGCGAGGATGAGCAGGAGCGCGGCGTGCAGCGCCAGGACGGCGGGACGCCGGGCCCCGCCGCTGCGCAGCAGCAGCGCCAGGCCCGCGACGGCCACCACCGCCCACAGGGCGATGAAAACGGGATGATGATACACCGCCTGCGCGGCAGCGGCGGCTCCGTGGAGCCGCTCGACCACCGTGCCGGCCACCATCATCGCGATGACGGCCGCCACGGCGCCGTAGCTGATAATCTTGAGTGTCTTAGATTGCATCGATAAAACTTACGACCGCTTCCCGGTCGGATGTGGAAAGATAGTAAAATTTTTCCGTCGCCCGATAGGCTTCGCTGTTTTTGCTGTAGCCGTGCCACATGATCGCCTCGACCACATTGCGCGCGCGGTTGTCGTGCAGGCGGTCCTCCGCGCCGGTGTTGGCCTTGGACAGGCCGCGGCCCCAGAGCGGCGTGGTGCGGCACCAGCTGCCGTGGATGCCGTTCTTCATATAGAGCCGGTGCTGGATCATATCCGTGTAGGGCCAGATCGTCTGCTCCTGATAGCGCGGCAGCGGCTTGTCGCCCACGATGGCCGGCGCCCAGTAGTTGTCCTCCTTCGTCTTCCAGGACGGACGGTGGCAGGAGGCGCAGCCGATCTCCGTGAAGACCTGCTTGCCGCGCTGCACCTCCGCGCGATTGAGGTCGCGGGCGCGCGGGATGGACAGGCCGCGGTGCCAGACCAGGAAGTTGTAGTACTGGTCCCCGCTCATCTCGGGCTCGAAGTTGTGCCATTCGTTGTCGAACTGGTTGGTGGACGGATCCAGCAGGTGCAGGACGGCGTCCGCGATCCCCTCCTTCGTGCCGTCGGCATAGTAGGGCGAGGACGGGTCGGCCTGGATGGCCGCGATCACCTCTTCGTTTTCCGACATCGCCTTGGCCCACGCCTTGGTCGTATAGAGGAAGGGGCGGTCGCCGCGGGTGACGTTGGTGATGTTCCAGATGGCGTTGGCGCCGGCGCCGTCCTGCAGGGAGGCACGGGTCATCGCATAGGTGAAGCGCTTGAGCTTCTTCGTGCCGGCAGGGGCCGGCGTGCCGTCGGCGAACTGCCCCTCGGCGAGGGTGTACCACGCCGTAGCGGCGAAATCATCGGCTTCCTTGTCCCAGAAGGCCGGGTTGAGCGCCACGTGCTTGGCCTCGGCCCGGTACTGGGCCTTGATGTCCTCTTCGGGAATGGCGTCCAACAGGCCCGTGCCGATGATGCCGATCGTGGACTCGAGGCGGAAGGCCACGGCCTGGTTGCCGGTCTGGTACGGCGTCGGGTCGGTGTTGAAGGCGGATTCGGGGATGACGACCTCAGGATAGATCAGGTCGTATTTCTCCCCGTCGGGGAAGGTCATCGGCAGGCCGCTCTCCATCTGGTCCACCGGGATCCAGGTAATCCGGATCTGGTCCTCGTCCACGGGCGGCAGGAACGGCGCGACCGCCTTGGTCTGCGGCATTCCCGTCACTTCGGCCACGTAAGGGCCGTCGTCGCTGTTGGCGCCGTCCACCGGGTGGTAGATCACGAGCAGATAGCCGTTGCCATAGCCGGCCTTGTAGTATTCCTGGCGCTTGCCGTGGCCGTAGCCGGGATGGCAGTCCAGGCAGGAGGCGCGCAGGTAGGCGGGGCCGAGGCCGCGGAACGGCTCGGTGTTGATCGTGAAGTTGCGCTCGAAAGCCGCCTCGCCGAGGTTGAAGGCCCGCATCAGGCCCATCTCGTCCACGGCGGGCGTCTCATCTTCGTAGCAGCCCTCGGTCACGTTGAGCGTCGTGCCCAGCCGACCGCCGGGGTACCATTCGTCTTCCGAGAAATTGCCCACGGCCTGCCCGACGTACTTCGCGTCGGACTCGCGCCGCTCCGGGAAACGGGTCTTGTATGAATCACGGTCACAGCCCGGCGCAAGGAGCACCAGGCTGCAGACCGCCATGATAAGGGATCTTTTCATTATGGAAATATGTTAAGTAACCTCTCTTACTGCAGCAGGATCCAGGCGGCAGCTTTGTTGAGTTCTTCGTCCAGACCGCTGATCTCGTCCATCGCCGTCTGCACGGAGGCGTCGGTGTAGATGTCCACGAAGGCACCCTTCGCGGCGCAGGCTCGGAGCGCGGCGAGCGAAGCGGAGAGCGCGCTCTCGATGGCGCCGGCACCGCTGTATTTCTGGTCCTTGAAGAAGCTCATCAGGGAGTGCGGCTGGGCGGAAGTGGCACCGGCGGCACCGTAGAGGCTGTACTGGATGCTCAGGATGTTGTCGATGAAATCCTGGAAGGACTTCTTGCTGTACGGGGACTCGATGTAGTTGACGTCCTCGCCGGAGTGGGCGTTGCCCATCTTGACGTCGGCCACCTCGGCGCAGATGTTGGAGCAGCCCGCGACCAGGATGGAGGACAGGGCGCTCTGCCAGGTGGCGTAGGAGCTGCCGGCAGCGGCGGCGCCGAGGAGGTTCTCGCCGTAGGTCTTGTCGGAACCGGTCACGACCACGGGGACTTCCAGTTCCTCGCAGCGCTCCACGTAAGCCGCGGGCGCGTCAGGATTCCAGGAGACGCAGAGGCGGTAGCAGTTGTCGCGCAGGTCGCCGGCCACGGCGGCGGCATAGACGAGTTCCTGCGCGCCGGTCACCGTCTTGCCGGCGAAGGCCGCGTGGTCTTCGTTGCCCTTGAGGGCGGCCACGCTGCGGTTCTTGCCGTCGCGGAAAAGGACGAACTCGATGCCGTGGAAACCGAGGAGCTCCTGGCCAAGCTTGGCGGCGGCATAGCCGATGCCGTCTTCACCGGCGAGGGCGGCGACTTTCTCGGCGTTGGCGAGCTCGGTCGCGAGGCCGTCGGCATCCAGCGGCCAGGTGTCGATGTGCGGGTCGATGCCGAAATCGGAAGCCGCACCGAACAGGAAGGCTTCGGACTCCTCCCAGCTCTGGCGGGCCTGGAGGAATTTGGCGCAGATGGCGTCCAGCTGCGTCTGGGTCAGCGCGTCCACGCCCTTCTCCGCCGCGGCGGCCAGCAGCTCATAGAGTTCGCCGGTCTCTTTGGCGAGGTCGCCATACGTTGCATAGACCACATTGGGGACATATTGCTCCACGATGTTCTTCATCTCTTTCTCGTTGTCGGTCAGGCCGCCGATCTTGTTCGTCTCGTTGCAGGACACGGCGACGAGGCCGAGGGCCGCGGTGGCCGCGGCCAGGAGGATTGCCTTGAAATTCATGTTCATATCGTTCGTTGTTTTTGGATTATCGGGTAAAGAAGCCCATATAGACGACGCCCAGCGAGAGGGACGGCTCGTCGTTGTACTGGCTCTTCAGGAAACGGTGCGAATACTCGCACTTCACGGCGACCTGCGGGACGGGCAGCCAGTTCAGGCCCACCGCCAGGCGGTGGCGGTCGGTGTAGGGATAGTCCGGCTGGTCGGCCGCGGGCCGGTAGGAGTCGTAGTATTCGTAGCGGCCGAAAAGGTAGAGCTTCTGCTCCTTGTCCTTCCGGTCGCGGAAGAGGTGCAGGAAGTCGTAGCCCGCCTCGAGGCCCGCCGCGCAGGCGCTCCGGCCGACCGGCGTCTTCCTGTAGGGCGCGTCGTTGGAGCTGAGGTTGCGCTTGACCGTGCTGATGGTCGAGGCATCGCCGACATAGCCGAAGTCGGCGTTGCCGCGGACCGTCAGCCAGTCGCTTTGGTATTCGAAATCGAAAGCACCGACGGCCGTATGGCCCTTGACGTCGGCATAGCGGGTGTTCCACATATCGTGCGGATAGGAATTGTGCATCCCCTGTCCGTAGAAGCCGCTCAGGCTCAGCCGCAGGTTCCGGATGGAATAGTTGTCGATGCGCGCGGCGAAACCGAGGTTGTTGGCGACTTTGAATTCATAGGGCGAACCCGCCCCGTGCTTGATGAAATTGTCCCGGTCGTACATAAAGGCGTCCAGGCCGGCGACCACGAGCGCCTCGTAGCGCCAGGCGCCGGCGCGGCCCCAGAGGCTGACGCCGGTGTCGTGCCAGGTCGAGGGGAGGATGGTGAATTCGCCCTCGGGGCGATAGACGGTGAAGTAATTGAGCGGTTCGTGGGCGAAGTTGAGCCCGCCGACGGGCACCACGAGGTGGCCGACGCGGACGTTGAACTGCGGGGCGAAGCTCTTCTGGATCCAGAACTGCTCGAGGGCGACCTCGCCGCCCTTCTCGATCTCGGCCTCCCACTCGCCCGCCTCGGTGTATTCTTTCTCCACGGCGGCGCCGGTGCCGCCGTGCTCGAACTCGATCTCCGTCTGCATCGTCCAGCCTTTGCCGAAGTCATAGCCGAGATAGATCACCGTATGGGGGATGTCGAAGCGGCCGTGGCCGGGATCGGCCTTGTAGTCGCCGGGGTGGGAATACCGATAGACATTGTCGCTGTAGAAATTGCGCGTCAGCGCGATTTCACCGTAGCCGCCGACGGTCAGGCGGCTTTTCTGCTCCGGCAGGACCTGCGCGGAGAGGCTGCCCGCGGCAGCGAAGATCCCTATTATAATAGGTAAGACACTACTTTTCATTGCTGACTTCCAATAACTGCGCAAAATTACGCCTGCACGCGTTTTCGGTCAATCCCAATCTATGGTGAGACGCCCCGGCCGGGGCATCCTCATTTATGAGGATACCGCTGGCCGGACAAAATATTTTAATTTTTTTGGTACTATGCGATACAAGGTATTAGAATTTTTATATATCTTTGCATCAACAAAGTTCTATAAGAAATGAAAAAAGTATTGAACATCAGCCTCGGCAACCGTACGTTCACCCTCGAAGAGGATGCCTACGCACGCCTGAGTGAATATCTCAAGCATTTCCGCACGCGCCTCGCCGGCACGGACGGCGTTCCCAACGCGCAGAATGCCGAAGTGATGGAGGACCTGGAAGCCCGCATCGCGGAGCTCTTCCTGCAGGAAGTCGGCACGGAAGGCCGCGTCGTGCGCCTCGACCTGGTCGAGCGCGTGACGCGCCAGCTCGGAATGCCCGACGGCACGCCCGAGGATGCCGACGGCGCGAACGGCAGCGCCGGCGCCTCGACTTCCACCTTCACCGGTACCGTCCCCAAGCGGCTGTACCGCGACTACGACAACCGGCGGATCGGCGGCGTCTGCGCCGGCCTCGCCGTCTATCTCGACATCGACGTCGTCGTGATGCGCGTCCTGATGCTCGTCGCCCTCCTGTTCGGCACCGTCGGTTTCTGGATCTACGTCATCTGCTGGATCGCCCTGCCGAATGCGGTCACCCCCGCCCAGAAGTGCGATATGTACGGTTATCCGATCACCGCGGAGAACCTGGCCCGTTTTGCAAAATCCCAATACAAGTAGCTTATGGAGAACACGCTGGACAATGTGCGCTCCCAGATGCGCAAGGGATTGCTCGAATACTGCATCCTCTCCATTCTGGACAAACGGGAGGCTTACGCCTCCGTCATCATCGAAGAGCTGAAGTCCGTCGGCATGATCGTGGTCGAGGGCACGCTCTATCCCCTGCTGATCCGCCAGAAGAACCAGGGTCTGCTCGCCTACCGCTGGGAAGAGTCCACCCAGGGCCCGCCCCGCAAATATTATGTTCTCACGGACAAAGGCCGTGAGCAGCTCGCCCAGATGGACGCAGCCTGGAATGAATTGGTCGAATCTATCCAAACCTTGAAAAAATGAAAGAAGTAGAAAGAGTCAGCCTCGGCGGATACGCGTTCACCTTCGAGAAGGAGGCCGCCGTCAGCGCGCAGAAATACTTGAACGAACTGGAAAACCATTACAAGAACCGGGAAGGCGGCGCAGAGATCCTCGAAGGCATCGAGGAAAGGATGGCCGAGCTGCTGCAGGAGAAATGCGGCCGCGAAGGAGTCGTTTCCACAGCAGACATCGAAGAGGTGATGCGCATTCTCGGCAAGCCGGAGGATATCGACACGGAAGGCGAAGCGGAGCAGAAAAACCAGCCGCACCATGAGGAGGGCCCCCGCAAGCGGCTCTACCGCAGCCTCAATGACAAGGTCGTCGCCGGCGTTTGCGGCGGACTGGGCACTTACCTAAACATTGACCCCGCCCTGTTCCGCATTCTCTTCGCCGTCTTCACGCTTCTTGGTCTCTTCATCCACCGGCACCACTTCTTCTTCGTGCCGATCATGACCTTCCCGATGCTCTACCTCATCCTGTGGATCTGCATGCCGCCGGCCAAGACCGTGCAGCAGCGCTGGGAGCAGCGCGGCGAAGACGGGACCCTCAACGGCATCGAGCGCACGATCGAGAAAGGCGCGAAGGAATTCGAGGACGCGATGGTGAAAGTCGGCCAGTCCAACTTCTTCCAGGAGTTCGCGACCGTCATCGGCAAGATCATCGGCGTATTTGTCCTGCTCGTCGGCTTCGCCGGGCTCTTCGCCGGCACCCTCGCCCTCTTCGGCAGCGGCCGCTTCGGCTTCAACGCCGGCGACGGCATCTTCGGGCTCGGCCTCTTATATGACAGAGGTATACACGAACTCTACTTCCACGTCCCCAGCCTGGCGAGAGCCCTGATGCAGCCCGGCGTGAACATCCTGCTGATGCTGGTGGTGATGATCCCCTTCCTGGGCCTGCTGTACGGAGGTCTCCAGATGATCTTCGGGTTCAAGACCCCGAAATGGCACCCCGGCCTGGTGCTCTTCATCCTCTGGCTGCTCATCATCATCGCCGTCGCCGTCCTGGTCATGATCGGCATCCTGACAAAGGAAGCAGTTTTCACCATTTAGAAAAAAATTTCCGTTTGGATAAGATTTTTCCGAAATAAACAAAAAAAGAAAAAATTTATCATATTTCAATTAAAAATTATGTGATTTAAAAATTATTATCTCGAAAAAGGCGTTGCGATTGAAAACTAAAAGCCTATATTTGCGGCAGGTAATCACAGAAAACTGCTAATAATCGCAAC
>Ga0265300_10002770_pt1 | contig 14864 bp, 10 predicted proteins | sample AusTroGonzalo_MG_FD_193482 | JGI IMG/M metagenome (GOLD analysis project Ga0265300, IMG submission 193482) | Bovine rumen microbial communities from tropical cattle in Woodstock, Queensland, Australia - Gonzalo_03 | ecosystem: Host-associated > Mammals > Digestive system > Stomach > Rumen ...
GTTCTCACCCTCCTTAACGGGAACAATAATCATTTTAAGTTCTTTATTTTTATTTAGTTCTGACTTTTCTTTGGGAATAAGCGGCGCAAAATTAGGCATTTTTTCATGAAGAGCAAAAATAATGATGATTTTTTGCCGTTATTCAAGTTGATGAACATGATGAAACGTCTTGTTTCCATTACCATGTCACTGTGTCTGGCTCTTTCCATAACGGTACAGGCACAGACCGATGCGCACTTCACCTATTTCAGTGAGGTGGAGAATTTCTATAACCCGGCTGCAATGAACCGTGACGGACGCGCAAACGTGGTAGGATCCCTGTCCATGCAGATGAAAGGTTATACCAACGCCCCTGTAACTATGTTTGTAGGCGCCAATACCGCCCTGCCGTTTGACAAACAGCGTCATGCAGTGGGAATAGGTCTTTTAAATGAAACCCTTGGCCTGTTCACTAACCGCCGCCTGCTTTTTGATTATTCATATAAAATAGGTATTGGAAAGGGATGGATGAACATAGGTGTACAGGGAGGAGTGATGTCAGAGGAATTCAACGGCGGAAAACTTAAACTGGAGACACAGAATGACCCGGCTTTCCCCTCCGGACAGGAACGCGGTACGGTGGGTGATCTGGGCGCAGGAGTTCTATACGTAAGGGATATATGGTATCTTGGAGCATCGGCCCAACACCTCAATTTTCCACACGTGGAATTCGGGAAAGGACAGGACAATACAGCCGTGATGGACATCAAACCAACATTATATTTGACCGGAGGATGCAATATAGCGCTCAGAAATCCGTTAATATCGGTACAGCCATGCTTCCTCGTGGAGAGCGACCTGGATTTTTACAGAGTGGATTTATCAGTAAGAGGTTCTTACCAATTTGATTCAACCCTGTTATATGCAGGAGCCACCTACAGCCCTGGAATATCAGTGACCGCAATGGTTGGAGGCAAGCTGAGGGATGTTCTCATAGGTTATGCATATGAGTTTTTCACAGGCGGCGTGGGTGTCAGGAATGGCAGTCATGACCTGATGGTAAACTGGCAAACTGATGTTGATTTCTTTAAAAAAGGAAAGAACATCCATAAAAGTGTAAGATATTTATAACAAACATACAATGAAACTGAAAAACATTGTTCTGACCGGCTTGGCAGCCTTTATGGCTTTGACACAGTCCTGCACCAGCAGCGGCTATGCCGGAGCAAACGGAGGTGAGGTGACCGGTAGAACCCAGACAGCACTGCGTGAACCGGTACCATACGGAATGGTGCTCGTCAAGAGGGGTTCACTTAAGATAGGTGAAGAAGGTAATGACAGCCTTTGGGGCTCAAACGTTCCTACTAAGGAGATATCAGTAGAGTCATTCTGGATGGATGAGAAAGAGGTATCGAATGCAAAATACCGCCAGTTTGTTGAATGGGTTCGTGATTCCATTATCCGTACACGTCTGGCAGATCCTGCATATGGTGGCGATGAATCATTCATGATTACTGAAGACAAGTTTGGCGAACCCATTACTCCACATCTTAACTGGTCCAAGCCTATTCCATGGAAGAAGCCGAATGAAGACCAGCAGAGAGCTATCGAGAGTATATTCTATACACATCCCATTACAGGAGAAAACGTTCTTGACGTAAAGCAACTCAATTACCGATATGAACTCTTTGACTATACTCAGGCCGCGCTGCGTAAGAACCAGCTTGACCCCAGCGATAGGATAAAGAATACTGACCAGGGGGTATCCAAGGAGAAAGTTTATATTTCAAAGGATACCGCATACATTGACGATAACGGTAATATCGTACGCAAGACCATAAACAGGGAACTGAGCAGTCTGTATGATTTTGTAAACACCTACATAGTAAATATCTTCCCTGACACCACATGCTGGGTAAATGATTTCCCCAATGCCAATAACGAGACTTACATGCGTCTCTACTTCAACCACCCCAACTATAACGATTATCCTGTAGTGGGAGTAAGCTGGGAGCAGGCCAACGCTTTCTGTGCATGGCGTACAGAATATCTGCTGGCAGGACTTGGCGCTCAGGCCAAGTACATACAGCGCTACCGTCTGCCTACTGAGGCTGAATGGGAATTTGCTGCACGCGGACGTGAGAACAACCGCTATCCGTGGAAAGTCTCAGGCTCAAAAGATGATGAAGGATGCTATTATGCCAACTTCAAACCCGAACGCGGTAACTACACCAAGGACGGAAGCCTTATTACCACAAGAGTAGGTTCATACAAGCCTAACTCCAACGGACTTTATGATATGGCCGGTAACGTGGCTGAATGGACATCAACCACTTATACTGAAGCAGGAATACTCCAGATGAACGACATGAATCCGGAACTTTACTACAATGCAGCTGTCGAGGACCCATATTACATGAAGAAAAAAGCGGTACGCGGAGGTTCATGGAAGGATCCTGAAAAGTTCATTGAATCATCATGGCGTACATATGAGTATCAGAATGAACAGCGTTCATACATCGGGTTCCGCTGCGTACGCACACAGGTAGGCACACCCGCTTCAACTAAAAAGAACCGCAAATAAACAAGTTAAAACGTAACACTTGACATATATGGATAATAATGAAAATAGAGGTCTGTTGACCCGCATACAGGACTATCTGGATTCACCTAAAGGAAGAATACTTCTGAACTACCTCTACAGTTGGGGTGCAGCTGTCGTTATTCTGGGTGCACTGTTCAAACTAACCCATATAAAAGGTGCCAACCTTATGTTGTTCATAGGTATGGGTACTGAGGTCCTGGTGTTCTTTATCTCAGGATTTGAAAGGCCTTACATTCCAAGTAAGGATGAGGAGGGCGATGAGGATGCACCGCGTCTGCGCGGCAACATCATCATAAACGGCACCGCACAGGCCGCTCCCGTACAGCCCACACAGCCCGTTGTGGCTCCAGCTGCTGCCACGCCTTCAGAATCAGGAAGTTCTCTGAACGTGGACGGTGTTGAGAATATAACTCAGGATTACATTGCACGTGTACATGACCTCACTCTCAAGATGGAGCAGATGTGCCGTCACTCAGAAAAGATGGAACAAAGTTCTGAGGAGATTGAGCAGTTGTCACGCAACCTTATAAGCATAAATACCTTCTATGAGATGCATCTCAAGTCAGCAAGCACTCAGATGGAGAACATAGAGAAGGTGAACGAGCAGACCCGCCAGATGGTTGCCCAGATAGAGGAGCTGAACCGAGTCTATGCACGCATGGTTGAGGCAATGAAGGTGAATTCCCAGATGGGAACCAAGTAAGAAGCTATGAGCAGAAAGAAAACGACTGAAAGACCGCCATCGGCGCGTCAGAAGATGATCAACCTCATGTACATCGTCCTCCTGGCGATGCTTGCCATGAACATATCATCGGATGTGCTGAACGGTTTCACTATAGTTGAGGAGAGCTTGTCAAAGAGCACCACCAACGCCACCCTTCAGAATGATGCGGCATACCGTGAATTTGCCGTAGCTGATTCCATCAACCATGAAAAGGTGGGTTACTGGTACTCCAAAGCACTCTATGTAAAACAGATATCCGATTCTTTATTCAACTTTGCCGATGAGCTTAAGACCTTGATAGCCATTGAAGCTGACGGTAAGGATGCTGATGTTGAGGATATACATAACAGGGATGATCTGGAAGCCGCCACACAGGTTATGCTGCATCCCACACGCGGCAAGGGAGGAATGCTGTTTGATGCTATCAACAACTACCGCGAGAAGATACTGGAGATGGTGACAGATCCTACACAGAGGGAAATAATAAGTAATAACTTCAGCACAGAGGTTCCTGTCAGGATAGGTTCTTTGGGAAAGAACTGGCAAGAGTACAACTATGAGAACATGCCTGTGGCAGCTGCCATAACAATGCTTACCAAACTGCAGAATGATGTACGCTATGCCGAGGGGCAGGTTTTACATACACTTGTAAATAACATTGACGTAGGTGACCTGCGTGTAAACGCCATAAATGCATACGTAATACCCACATCACAGAACGTGGTACAGGGTAATAATTTCAAGGCACGCATCATCATGGCAGCCGTTGATTCAACCGCACGTCCTGCCATCTACATTGACGGCAAGAAGATTGACTCTCAGGACGGATGGTATGAAGTTCCTGCAACCAAGACAGGAGATTACACCCTTTCAGGTTATATGGAGCTCAACTCAGGCAATGGGGTCATCCGCCGCGACTTTAGACAGAACTACTCAGTAGTGTCACCGCTGGCAACTGTATCGGCCACTATGATGAATGTTCTCTATGCCGGTTATGACAATCCTATCAGCATTTCTGTACCAGGTGTACCCAGCAATATGATATCGGCCAGACTCAAAAACGGAGGTGGCACTCTGACACGCAGCGGCAACGGATTCATCTGCAAGCCTACGAGCGTGGGCGAGGATGTGGTCATTGCAGTAACAGCCAATCAGGAGGGACGCCAGCAGAGCATGGGAGAGTATGCCTTCCGCGTGCGCCAACTCCCCGACCCTACCCCGTTCATAGAGTATAAGGACGAGAATGGCAACACACAGCGTTATCGAGGAGGTGGTACACCCATTTCCAAGAAAAATCTGCAGGCTGCCGACGGTATAGTAGCCGCTATTGATGACGGTCTGCTGAACATTGGATTCCGTGTAATCAGCTTTGAGACTACATTCTTTGATAACAGCGGTAATGCCGTTCCTGAGATATCGGACGGAACGCATTTCTCAAACCGACAGAAAAGGGTGTTTGACCAACTGGGACGTGGAAAACGTTTCTATATCCAGCGCGTCAAGGCCATCGGTCCTGACGGCATAGAGCGTCAACTCAACACAGCCCTTGAGGTAATACTTAATTAATTGAAAATTGAAAATTGAAAATTGAAAATTGAAAATTTTTGGAGCAGTGAGAGGAGAGAAAGTTTACTTTCTATCCCGAGTCGCGACAAAAATCATGGAACGAAGTGAAATAATTGAAAAGATATGACAATATGAGAAAGTTAGTAACACTATTTCTTTTCATGACAGCCTTGGTGGGTATGAATGCCCAGCCTACACGCAGACTGCAGGAGCAGCAGGCTCAGAAAGAGGCAGAGAAGAGCCCCACGGCAGTAACTCTGACAGATAGAGCCCGTTCACAATATACAGCCCAGACCGCCATGCCTACCGATCTTACATGGAGACGTGACATTTACCGCGAGCTGGACCTCAAAAAGGAGAAAAACGCCGCTCTCTATTATCCCGAAGAGCCTCTGGGTGACCGTGTGAACTTTTTCACACTGATACTGAGTCTTATTCAGGACGGTAAGATCAAGGCATATGAGTATCGTCTGGACGGTAACGAGTTGTTCACTCCCGACAATGAGATAGATCTGGAAAGCATACTCGACAAGTTCTATATTGACTACGAGAAAGATGAGAAAGGTAAGTATGTAATTGATATACCAAGCAGTGACATTGGTAAATATTACATCAAGGAGAGCCATTATCTGGATAAGCTGTCCAATTATCAGATCAAAGTGACAGCCATCTGCCCTGTTCTCATGCAAGGAGGTTACGGTGACAAGCCCACGTCATACCCCATGTTCTGGCTCAACTATGATGAGATAAGCCCTTATCTGGGACAGACCCAAGTTATGACCAGCAGCTACAACAACACCAGCAACATGACACTGGATGATTACTTTGTAATGCGTCAGTATGATGGTGATATATACAAAACATCAAATTTGAGAAACGTTCCTCTCTCAGATTACTGCGAGACCGACGAGGAACTACAGGCAGAAAGAGCCCGTATTGAGAAGCAGTTAAGGGATTTCCAGAACGGTTTGTGGAATGACGCGGAACCGGAAACTGAGAGTGCCGCCTCATCCTCTACTAAAGAGGAGACCAAGAATAAGGAACCCAAAGCTAAAAATGAAAAAGCGCCAAAGGCTCCCAAACAACAGGCTTCTTCAGGAGAACGTTTATCTGTCCGTCGCTGATGATTTATTTAAAAAAGTGTTAACTTTGTGGTCAAGTTAAACAACTTAGAAACTTAAGTTATGAAAAGAACATTAATAATCTGCAGTCTGGCACTGCTTTCATTCATCCCCGCATCGGCTCAGTTCAGCTGGGGTATTCGTGGAGGTCTTAACCTTGTAAACAATGACATTACTGCAGTAAATGAGAAATCTGCAACAAACAAGGACAGCTATACAGGTTTCTTTGTAGGACCTATGGCTGAAATCCAGATTCCAATCATTGGAATAGGCATTGATGTAGCTGCTCTCTATTCACAGAAAGGACTTCAAGTTACTGATGAGGAGACAATGAAGAATCAGTCAATTGCAATCCCCGTATCACTTAAGTATTCACTCGGACTTGGAAACTTTGCAGCAGTATATTTTGCAGCAGGTCCTCAGTTCGATTATAAGATTGGTGATCTGGACAACAAATTCCAGGATGGAGATGACGTTAAGGAGTTCGCCCTTGAGCAGAGCACATGGAGCATTAACATAGGCGCAGGCGTCAAGCTCATCAATCACATTCAGGCTGGTATCAACTACAACATCCCCGTTTCAAAGGAGGGTGCTTACAAACTGTATGAGAACCAGGATGTGAAAAGCGCAGCAGATGCCGCAAACGGTGCCGGTGACGCAATAAAAGCCAGCACACTCCAGTTCTCTCTGGCCTGGACATTCTGATAAAAAGAGTCATTTATTGAGACCGGTTCCCTTTAACGGGAGCCGGTCTTTTTTTGTATCTTTACGACCCGATGTCAATGTATGCCGACATAATTCTACCGGTACCTCTTAACCAGCTTTTCACTTATCTGGTTCCGGACATGCTTAGGCCATCTGTGCAGCCTGGAGCAAGGGTTTATGTTCCATTTGGCAAGGGGCGCAGGCTCACGGGAATTATTGTCAGGACCCACACAAACAGACCAACAAGTCATGCAATAAAAGAGATTCAGAGTGTTCTTGATTCTGACAGGCCTTCAGTTCTACCATTACAACTCAAATTGATAAAGTGGATGGCAGATTACTGTATGTGCACTCCGGGCGATGTGATGAAGGCTGCCCTTCCATCCGGACTACGTCCTGACAGTGGTTCAAACGAGCATACCTACAAGCCGCATACGGAGGTTTACGTAAAACCGGGATTAAAGGCAAAAGACTATTTATCCGGTCTTTGCGATGACCTTATTGCCAAAACCGCCATAAAACAGAAGGAACTGTTTGACAAATATGTCCAGTTGTCCGGACTGAAGGATAATCCGCTCAATCCGGCACCTGTAACCAGAAAAACGCTGACCGCATTCTGCAAGACACCGTCATCATTCCGTGCACTTATTGAAAACGGTCTACTTGACCTATATGAACTGGAAACCGGAAGGCTACCTCATTTCAGCGGACACGTACAGGAACCTCCTGTATTGAGCCCTGCCCAGCAGAAAGCTCTGAGTGAAATAAAGGATTCTTTCAAGACCAAGAACGTGTGCCTGCTGCACGGAGTCACATCCAGCGGCAAGACAGAGATATACATAAACCTGATAAAAGAGCAGATAGCCAAAGGCGGACAGGTTCTCTATCTTCTCCCTGAGATAGCGCTGACCACACAGATAATGCATCGTCTGCAGAAGGTTTTTGGAGGCGATATGTGTATCTATCACTCCCGTTGCTCAGACAATATAAGGGTGGAAATATGGAACAGACTGACTGGTCCAAATCCTTATAAGATCATTTTGGGCGCACGCTCAGCCGTAATGCTTCCTCTAAGGAATCTGAGTCTTGTGATAGTGGATGAAGAGCATGAGCCAAACTTCAAACAGGAAGATCCGGCACCGCGCTATCAAGGACGCAACACTGCCATAATGCTGGCCTCAATGTGTGGAGCCAAGACTCTGCTTGGAAGCGCCACCCCTGCACTTGAGAGTTATGCCAATGCCATAAGCGGCAAGTACGGTCTTGTAACCCTCAGCGAGAGATTCCGCAATATAAAACTCCCGCGGATAGAAATAATAAATACCGCGGAACTCAGGCGCAGGAAATATATGCAGGGGCTTTTCTCTCCCCAACTCATAAAGCAGATCAGCAATGCCCTTGAACACGGTAAGCAAGCCATCTTGTTCCATAACCGCCGCGGATATGCCGGCACTGTCCAGTGCCCCGACTGCGGCTGGGTACAGAAATGTGACCGCTGTGATGTGAGCCTTACTTTCCACAAGAGTACCGATACCGCCACATGTCACTACTGCGGACAAAGATACAGGGTGCCAGCCACATGCCCGTCATGTGGCAGCAAAGACCTGCGCAGCCGCGGATTCGGTACGGAACGCATTGAAGAGGAGGTGCAGAATCTCTTTCCCGGAGTACGGGTATCAAGACTTGACCTTGACTCTGCAAAAGAAGGATATGAATCCATTATAAATGACTTTCAGGAGGGCCGTACTGATATATTGATTGGCACCCAGATGGTATCAAAAGGTCTGGATTTTGATAATGTGAGCTTAGTAGGCATACTTGAAGCTGACTCCATAATGAGTTATCCTGATTTCAGGGCTACGGAACGGGCTTACCAACTTATGGCTCAGGTGGCCGGGCGGGCAGGACGCAAGGAAGAACAGGGTACGGTAATAATACAGACCCGCCAGCCGGAGGCACAGGTTTTGGACATGGTGTGCCGTAATGATTACACAGGGTTCTATGAAAGCCAGATGCAGGAACGCAGCGATTTCAACTATCCCCCCTACTCAAGACTCACATTGATAACATTAAAAGGTACTGATCTGTGCGGAGTTGAAAAAGCATCCGCTGTTTTAGCCCACCATCTGGCAGAATCTTTCGGACAGGATAGAGTTCTTGGGCCCGATGCTCCTCCCGTTTCAAAAGTCCAATACCGTCACATCAGGCGTGTGATTATCAAGACACGTTTGGAGCAGTCAACAACTACAGTCAGGACGCTAATAAATGAGGTTGTCCAAAAAACTGCCTCAGAAAACGGATTCAACGGAATTACTGTTTCTTTTGACCCAGACCCGCAGTAGATTCCGGATAGCTAATGCGCGTATGATACATGGTACGCAGCTTCTCCTTGAAAGTATCCTTTACCTTGTTGATCTCCTGCCAACTAATGGGACAATCCTTGAAATAACCCTCCTGAATCTGGGTATCTATAATCTTATCTACAAGTTCTCCAATGCTCTCCTCCGTGTATTCCTTCAGACTCCGTGAGGCGGCTTCGACAGCATCGGCCATCATAAGAATGGCAGTCTCTTTTGAATAAGGGTTGGGACCGGGATAACTGAAATCCTTGGTATCCGGCTCCTCACCTGAATGAGCTTGGGCATATTTTATATAGAAATATCGGGCTACACCCTTGCCGTGATGTGATGCAATGAAACCGCATATCTCCTTGGGCAGACCAAACTTTTCAGCCAGTTCAAGCCCTTTCTCCACATGACCCGTAATGATACGGGCGCTCTCCTGCGATGATAGTTTGTCATGCGGGTTCACCCCGCTCTGATTCTCAGTAAAAAAGGGTGCATTCTCCATTTTACCTATATCATGATAGAGTGCGGCGGTACGGACCAGTTGCGGGTTCGCCTTAATGCGTGTAGCAGCCTCTGATGCCAGAGTGGAAACCTGCATGGAATGCTGGAACGTACCGGGAGCCTTCTCTGCCAGTTCCCTGAGCAGAGGATTGTTTATGTTGGAGAGCTCTATAAGCGTTACATTTGAGGTAAATCCGAACACTTTCTCTATTACGAACAGCAGCGGATAGAGAAGCAGAATTAATATGCAGTTTATCAGGAAGAACAGGAATATCCAGGGATTTATATCACGGATATTCTCCAACTGTGTCATCTGAATGGATATCCAGACAAGACTGTATGATATGAATATGAGCAGACATGTACGCAATATCTGTGAGCGTTGTGACAACTCCTTTAACGTATATATACCGGTAAGTCCGGCCATTAACTGCAGGAGTACATACTCATAAGGCATGGAAACTATGAGCGACGTGGAAAGAATAAACACCATATATCCCGTGAATGCGGTACGGGAATCAATGAATATACGGAGCATTATAGCCAGCATGGAGCAGGGAAACAGCAATATGCTCCAGCTTGAATATTGGCAGAAGAGGCCTACCATCACGGTAAACAAAGATATGGAACCGAATAGGAAATAAAGAATGGCACGGTTATCTATATCATCAATGCGATATAGACTCAGATAGACAAACAGAACCAGGAAACAGAGCAGCACGAAAACAGAACGGCCACCCCAGGTAAGCAGTTGAAACTGCTTGGAAGCATTCCTCTCATTAGATATATCCAGATATGATTTTATTATCTGGCTCTTCTGTTCATCCACAATCTCACCCTGATCTATTATTTTCTGGCCCTCAACCACCATTCCGCGAAAATGGGATATCTCATCAAGTTGTGCTGTAAAATCAGCCTCTGAACGTGCTGCATCATAAGTCACATTAGGATGGATGTAATTCTCCAGATTGTGTTCCAGAATAATATATCGGTCATATACATAAATATCGGCATCAGTTACATAACGGTAGGCTTCACGTATGCTCCTTACGCTTGAAGTCTGTACAAAAACGGATGTATTACCCTCATAAACACGGAACAACTCCTTGTCTGAAAGAATATCCTCATCAGAAGTAGAAATAATTCCATCACTATATACTTTTTCAAGCCTCCGGCGCAAAATCCTGTAGGATTCATCCCAGACCAGTTTTTTGAGGCTGTCATTATAGAAACGGTCAAAATCAGCCAGGGCACTCTCCGCAACACCTGCATTACGGCTAAAATAAGGAGCAAAGGCAGCCTTCACGCTGTCTGCCTCTTCCTGCCACACAGCATCACTCTTTTCAACCGAGAAACTGAAAGGAGCAATAAGCACATTGTACGTCCAGGGTTTCCCTATGGTATAGATGTAATTCTCCTTATGACCGGCAGGCATGAAATATACCGTAAGCAACGCGGATAAAAGCGACAGTATTATGAGAAGGTGCCTGTTGCTTTTTATGAATTGTCTTTTATCATTCATTAAGAAACGCCCGTTTGTTGACTCGTAAAAATAAGACTTTTTCATGAGAAAATGATTAATTTTGCAACGCAAAAAAAGAACGACATGACACAAAACGAAGGCCGCCGTCGCGTAAGGGTGCGTTTTGCCCCCAGTCCTACAGGGCCTCTCCATATCGGGGGTGTGCGTACGGCACTATATAACTATCTCTTTGCCCGTAAAAACGGAGGAGACCTTATATTCAGGATAGAAGACACTGACACAAACCGCTTTGTACCCGGAGCAGAGGAATACATACTTGAATCTTTCCGCTGGTTAGGCATAAAGTTTGATGAAGGTGTATCCTTTGGAGGGAACTATGGCCCGTACCGCCAGTCTGAACGAAAGGATATTTACAAGAAATACGTAAACCAACTTCTTGAAGCAGGCAAGGCATACATAGCCTTCGATTCCCCCGCAGAACTTGAAGCCAAGCGTAACGAAATACCAAATTTCCAATATGATGCCAGCACCCGCCTACAGATGCGTAATTCACTTACACTGCCGGCTGATGAGGTCAAGGCTCTGATTGAGTCTGGAAACCAATATGTAGTACGCATCCTGATAGAACCCGGACAGGAGGTAGAAGTGAATGACCTCATACGTGGCAAGGTTACCATAAACTCATCTGTATTGGATGACAAGGTTCTGTATAAATCAGCAGACCAGCTGCCCACATATCATCTGGCAAATATCGTTGATGACCATCTGATGGAAGTAAGTCATGTGATACGTGGTGAAGAGTGGCTACCCTCTGCCCCATTGCATGTACTTTTGTACCGCGCATTCGGATGGGAGGATACCATGCCACAGTTTGCACATCTGCCCCTGCTGCTTAAGCCGGAAGGTAACGGCAAACTGAGCAAGCGTGACGGTGACCGTCTGGGATTTCCTGTTTTCCCGCTTGAGTGGCATGACCCCAAAACCGGTGAGATATCATCAGGTTACCGCGAGAAAGACTATCTGCCGGAGGCAGTGATCAATTTTCTGGCCCTTTTGGGATGGAATCCGGGTGATGACCGTGAACTCATGACCATGGATGAAATGATAGAACTCTTCAACCTTGAAAAGTGCAGCAAGGCAGGAGCCCGTTTCAACTATCAGAAGCTGGTATGGTTCAACCACGAATACATAATGCTCAAGAGCGACCGTGAGGTGGCTGAACTCTTCAACCCCATTCTGGAAAGTCACGGCATCAAGGCTCCTATAGAGCGCGTGGAAACAGCCGTAGGAATGGTAAAGAACCGCGTAAACTTTATTGGAGAGTTATGGGACAACTGCAGTTACCTGTTCCAGGCCCCCGTTGAGTATGATGAGAAGTCACTCAAGAAGTGGTGGAAGGAGGGTGCCCCACAGACCACGGCAGAACTCTGTGATTTCCTTGAATCACAACCAGACTGGAACGGTGAAACACTTGAGCCAAAGGTAATGGAATGGATTGCATCCAAGGGATATGCCACCGGCAAGGTGATGAACGCACTCCGCGTAACACTTGTAGGAGCTGCCATGGGACCGCAGATATTCTGCATAACTGATTTCATAGGACGTGAAGAGACCCTGAGACGTGCCCGCAAGGCCATATCGGAACTCTCCTCTGAATCATAAGGAAAAGATGATTATCTATACAATCGGTATATATCTGTACGCAAGCCTTGTAGCTGTTGCTTCTCTTTTCAACAAGAAAGCACGTTTGCTCATTAAAGGCCACAACAGGATTCTGGATACAATAAGACCGTTGGTTGATCCCTCTGCCAAATATCTCTGGTTTCATGCATCTTCATTAGGAGAGTTTGAGCAAGGCCGGCCGCTGATAGAAAGAATTCACAATAAACACCCTGAATGCAAAATTCTGCTTACCTTTTTTTCTCCGTCAGGATACGAGGTACGCAAAGATTACAAGGGTGCCGACATTGTATGCTATATACCGTTTGATACCCCTCTTAACGTAAAAAGGTTCCTGAACACAATTAATATAGAGAAAGCTTTCTTTATCAAATATGAGTTCTGGCCCAACTTCCTGAGAGGTCTCCACAAACGTGGCATTGAGATTTTCAGCATATCATCCATTTTCCGTGACAACCAGCTTTTCTTTAAGTGGTATGGAAAAGGATATGCCAAGGCTCTCACATATTTCAAACATCTTTTTGTCCAGGACCGTCATTCAAAGGACTTGCTCCGTAGCATCGGTATTACCGATGTTTCTATCGTGGGTGATACCCGTGCCGACCGTGTGATTGAGGTTGCTGCTGCCTCCAAGCAGTTCCCCATCATAGAAAAGTTCGTGAACGGCAGTCCCACTTTCATTGCAGGCAGTTCATGGCCGGCCGACGAGGAACTGTTCATACCCTACTTCCTGCCCAAGAGAGACTGGAAACTCATTATCGCCCCGCATGAGATACATGAGGAGCATCTTCAACAGATAGAGTCACTCCTTAACGGAAGGGATTACATACGCCTGTCACAGGCCACCCTAGAAAACATCAAGGGTTATGATACACTTATCATAGACTGCTTTGGCATGCTTTCATCCATTTACCGCTACGGTCATATCGCATATATCGGAGGAGGTTTTGGAGTAGGCATCCACAATGTCCTTGAAGCAGCTGTCTTTGATATTCCCGTACTGTTTGGCCCCAACAACCAGCGTTTCCGCGAGGCACAGGACCTTAAACGTCTCAAAGGCGGATTTGAGATAACTGATGCCTACAGTTTCAGAATCCTGATAGACAAGTTTATCAGTGATCCCGGCTTCCTCAAGAAGGCAGGCCGCAACGCCGGTGAATACGTACGCAGCAACAGCGGCACCTCAGACCGCATCCTCGGTGAGATAGGACTGGATTAATTGAAAATTAATACCACCGCACCTGCGTTTCCCCGTGCGTGACCCTAATCCGCACAAGGCTTCCAGTTGGTATACCCAATCCTAAAAAGGTTTCCAGCTGCACCCAGTAAAACGAAACCCAAACAGCAAAGCGTTGTTTGGGTTTCGTTTTACCCGGCCTGGAAGGCCGGCAAGCGAAGTGAAACGGAGCGCGTTTCCAGAAGGAAACTAAAAAAAGGTTGTTTCTAATACGCACATAGGATCCTGTCCCGAGACTTTTGAGGCGAAGCCAAAAAAGTCAAAAAACCTTCGAGCCGCGAAGCGGCGAGCAACCCGCCGAATGGTTAATCTTCCTTGTACCAGCTGGCATACATATGGTAATCCCGAGCAATCCGCAAGTTCATCTCCTTAGCCTGCTCCGGATCCACATCCTTAACGTATTTGGCAGGAACACCGGCCCAAATAGTGTTTGGAGGAATGACCGTCTTGCTCAGAACCACAGACCCTGCAGCCACAATGGCCCCCTCGCCCACCACAGAATGGTCAAGCACCACCGATCCCATTCCTATCAGGGCGTTGTCCTTTATCTCTGCACCATGGATGGTAACGTTGTGCCCTACCGATACATTATCTCCAATTACGGTAGTGGAACGCTGATAGAGTGTATGTATTACCGTACCATCCTGAATATTGGTTCCGTTACCTATGCGGATAGAGTTTACGTCACCACGCAGGACAGTTCCAAACCAGATACTGCATCCTTCACCAATAACCACATCACCTATGATTGCGGCGTTATCGGCAAGGAAACAATCCTCACCGATAGCGGGTGTAAAGCCCCTGACGGATTTAATGATTGCCATATATTGTTTTTGTTGTTTTGCAGTGCGAAAATAGTGCAACTTTTCTGAATTTATATACCAATCAAACAAGTTATTGATTACTTTTGTGGTC
>Ga0265300_10002773_pt1 | contig 14860 bp, 19 predicted proteins | sample AusTroGonzalo_MG_FD_193482 | JGI IMG/M metagenome (GOLD analysis project Ga0265300, IMG submission 193482) | Bovine rumen microbial communities from tropical cattle in Woodstock, Queensland, Australia - Gonzalo_03 | ecosystem: Host-associated > Mammals > Digestive system > Stomach > Rumen ...
AACCATTCTTTCTAACTATCTAGCCCTTCTATTTTTACAGAAGACTAATCGTTTACATCTAAATTTAATTCATATTTTATTGTAAGTTTATCATTAAAAGTATTCTATTCCTTTTCAGTAGATGGATATCTAAAATCAGCAATATAATTATTACTACTTTTGGAGAAACAATCATTAAATAATTCAGTAGTTAATATCCATCCTACATTTGAGATAGTATATGATTTTTCACTATTGGTTTTAGCTATTAAGTCAACTGTATATATATTTCTTGACTTAAGTCCAATTTCTCCGTTTTTAATAATAATACCAGATTCAGATTCAGATTCATTTATGCTTTTAGTAATCCAATATTCATTACCTGAATCTACATTTTTAAATTTAAACTAAATTTCAGTAAAGGGATCATTAGTTAAATTATAAGTTATTAATTGATATTTTAATTCAGTAGTTTCTTCATTATAACAATATCTCCATCCAGTTAATTCTATCTAACCAGAACCTAATTTATCAACATCAATAATTCCTTCATCAGACAACCCGTCAAAGAAATATTTATCACCATAAATCACACTTTCATGATTGTTTGTAAATACATTTAAATAATATTTAAATAAGCGTTTTCCATTTTCATCAGGGTTAGGAATATTAAATTCAAATGTTTTGGTTATTCTTGTAGTATATAAATTTGTCTCAGGATTATAATTAATATTTTCATTACTTATAATTTTTCCATCTTGTCCATTTAATGTAAACCAATACTATTGTATAGGATTAGGGTTTCCCTCCTCATAAGTATAATAGTTATCATCCTCTATTTCGTTAATTTTATTAAATCCATCTGGACAATTATATACATAATATCCTTCTACCTAAATAGTAAAAGTATTTCCATCTAAGTTTTTATGTCCGGTAATACCGTAATTAAACTTTTGAAAATGATTTAATTGTACTTTTAAATATAAAGGTCCAATCAATTTATAAGAATATGTATTTGCTGCTATTTTCTAACGTTCTTCAATAAAATTAGCATCATTCATAGTTTCTAATAAATTTGCATTTTCAAAACTTGCAGGAATAAAGTATTGATAATTAAATTTATATAAATCAGTATCTGTTTCATTAAATTTATGTATAGTATCATCTTCGTCCCATCTTACTAAAGATTTTGTTATATCAACAAATTCATTCTAAGAATTTAATACTCCTATTGAAAAAGTATATAATCTATTTTTAGGACTATATACTTTATTATTTTTAATATTATGGAAATTTGAAATATTACTAGTATTACCTATGTTTCCATAAATTGTAAATTTATCTCCAGCGTGAAGTGTTGTTTTATCAGTTAGAGGAAATAATAAAGTATCACCGGTAATAAATCTATAATCAGTTCCATTTATATTTTTAGTCAAATAAGGAAATTTATCTAATCCATAATCAAAAGATTTTTTAGATAATACCTCTTCATCCATTCCTGATATTTTTCTTTCTGGAGATGGAAAACTTCCTATTTGACTTTTGTTAGTAATAGGATTATAAGCAGCTACATAAATAATACCACCGTATTCCTTCATTCCAACAGGTTCATATCCTGCAGGAAGAAAAGCGTTGTCTACTCTCCTATTTCCCATGTCGTTTTGTAAGATGACCTCATTTCCATTCATAGTAATTAAAGTTCCATTCAAACAGTCAGTTAAACTATCATTACCTTGAACCATAGGATGAGTATCCATCTGTAAGCCTTTATTGAACTAATTAGTTGCTTGTTCCATATTACTATATATATTTAAATTTATTTTGAGATACAAGTATATCTTGCATTTTTAAAGGATCTCTCTGAATTATCAATTCAGCTTTATCAGTCTTAAGTTCTGGATAAAATTTAGTCATCCATTTTGTTCTATCTTCAGATAATCTGAATATATATTGACAAGAGTGTTCACTAATCTTACATTCCTCTAATAATCTATAAAGTTTAACATTTTTGAACACCTTATATTTTTTTCTATTCTAATTTAAATAATCTATGTACTAGTTTTCATTTCTAGCGAAATAATAATATCCATCCCATTCAGCTTTAGTTCTTCCAAACATATATTGTATTCTCTTAGCAAGTTTATAACAATAATTTTTAAAAGCAGTTAAAGCCGAAACTGGAATTTGACCTATAAAAAAGAAGAATTTAGGAGATAGAATTTGAACATCGTTTCCAAAACTTATATACTATAATATCATTTTCCACCCATAAACTAAAATTCTTTTTACTTCCTCTTTTGATAGTTCGGGATATTTTTCACATACAGCATCTACATAATCATCAATTTTTGTTATTTTCATTAGCAATAAGTTTTACCTTCATTAACTAAATCTTCCATTTTTCTCTTATAATGAGAACTTACATAAATAGGTATTTTTCTTCTAGCTAAGAAATTATCATTTTTTCCATGTAAATACAGATATAACTAATATCCTGTAAATAATGTCTCTAGAAAATCTATTCTAGAGAATTTTCCTTTTTCTCTAAGTCTTTTAAATTCTTCACCTTTTATTGGTTCATAATGAATTTCTCCACCATGATACTTTAAAGATGGAACTTGAAAAGAAGCATTATTTTCTATTATATCATTTAATATAATTTCTACTCCAGTTCTGAAAACCTATTTAACTTTTTGTCTTTGAAGATGTTTAGTTTTATATTTTTTAATTAAGTTTTTACACTTATCATATGGAAATCTAACAAAAAGGTCGTTTAGATTACAAGCCCATCCTAAAGCGTAACGATGTTTCATTTATGAATAGGTTTGTAAGATTGACCATAGTTATGCCGATTCCAACTATCTTTTACATTTAAAATAGAATTCATATCATTCTAGTTTAATTCAGTTACTCTAGCCTAATCACACTATTTAAGCCATTTAGCTTCTAATGTAGCAGCTAATTTAATTAAGTCACCATTATTAGTTTTTAATCCTTCTTTATATTTATCAATATATGCTATATAAGTAGCAATAGCATTAGCTTCTTTATCGGTCAATTCAGGAAGTCCTTCATCATCAACAACAAATCCTTTATATAGAATATTTATTCCTCCGTAATTTTTAGAGAAATATAAAGTATCACCTACCTAATTATATGAAACAAGTTTTCCTGGAATATAAAAAGGACTATTATAAATTTTCTCTGCTTCTATATGGTTTTCTATAAAAGCACTTCTATAATCTCCGTTTTCAGAATAGTTAGTAACTCTATTCCAATCTTCATAAGAAGTAGTTACTGCTTCTACAGAATCTACATTACAAGGTAATTCTACAGAATTATCATTAGGAGATATACAAGTAGAATATCTATACATTCTATATTCTTTATTACCTATTAACTCCCAAGCAATAAGACCTAATTCTTCAATATCTTCATCTTCTTTTTCGATACCATATATCATATCAAGAAGTACACCAACATAATGAAAATTATTCTTCTTCATCCAGCATTATATCTCTAATCGTTAGGTAAGATAGGAGCAGCTAATTGTCTGTAATAATATACTTTCTATTTAACTAGTCTATCTTTTATAACAGTATCTATAAAACTTAAATTAGCATCCATTTTAGTATCTTCTGTATGTCCTTCACAATCACATTGGAATTCCTCTAATTGTCTAGGATCTTTAAATATAGCTATTACTGAAACTTGTTTAATTAACGGAGCTCCAAATATATAACAGTCTATTAATCCTTCTGAGTTAGGTGTAGTATCAATGTAAACCCAAGGTTTATTTTTACCTCTTTTACGATATTTCTAATATGTTTTTATTTGAGTTACTGGTTTAGTATAAACTAGAAAAGAATGTTGTTTATCTGATGAACCAATATATCGTATTGATTTATGTAATCCATAATCAAATAATAATTGAGGAATCTAAAAATGAGCTACTGGATCTCCACATACTTCACCTCTACATTTACATTTATCTAGAGTGTCACAATCTACAGGAACACAATTTATAGACATATATAAATCATCTACAGGAATTATTCCCTGCATCATATATTCTTTAATAACTAGAAGTCTTAATTGAATAATTTCATCTTCTAGCTATTCTACTGATAGTGACATATTTTGATGTTCGCCCCTTAATCCAGAACGAATATCATTCATTATCATATCAGCTAGTCTTCTTACTGATGTCCAAACCATAAATTTAAACAAAAAAAGCTAGACTAGGCATAAAGCCTTAGCCTAGCTAATTATTAAGTATTAGACAAAATTAGTTCTAATTATAAGGATCTTGTAATGCATCGTCAGCATCTGTCAACATCTTAGTAGCAGCATCACCACCAAGAAGAGTAGTTAATGCACCATTAACAGCATAAGCAGCACTTGAAGAATCAGTTATTAAACCAGCTACGTAAAGTACGTGAGTTGTAACTGAAGTACCTCTAGCACCAACAATTTCTCCCATAATACCATCTCTTTCTTTGCAGATTCTGATGATAAATTGAGTATATACTTGGCCAGGAACAGGCATTTCTCCCATTCTATTTGATGGAGACCAAGGATAATAATTAGCTGCAGTTGGAAGTCTAAGATTGTGAATAATCCAATTGTAGTCACAGAATGCTTCTAGACCAGGAGTAATAGCTACTTCGTTATCAGCTAATGCTACAGCAGCACCAGTTTCATCAATCTTAGTTTCAGTAGCTGTAACAGCACCTGTAGCATCGGTACTATAAATTACAGGAACACCAATAATTACATCTTTGTATTCACCTTGAGTTGTGCAGCAGTCAACTGTCTTAGCATCTGGATCAAAGAATTGAAGAACAGCTTTCTTAATCTATTGATAACCATTAATTCCAGTAAATTTGATTTTACCTACTGCATCAGCAGCTGGACCTGGATCAGCACCTACAGCAGCTGTAGAAGTTGCTTCAATGTCTAAAATCTTTTGTCCGTAGATTAAGAGCATATACTTGTCAGCAATAGCTTTTACTCTAGTTGCTAATACATCTGCTGTATCATCTTTCTTGATTGGGAATTCAATGAATAAAGGTTTTCCTTTATAAACAAGATCATTAGCATATAATGAATCTTGACAATTCATAGAAAGTCCAATATAAAGAGCAATTCTTCCAGTTCCTTCATTATCAATAGAATCGTCAGGAAGAAGAACTTCACTTAAGTCAAATTCAACTGAAGCTAAAGCTTCAACTGTTGGATTCTTAACTTGAATATCTAAGATATAATCTTTGTCGAATCTAGTATTACCAATTCTAAGAGCTGGTTTCTTACTACCTGCAGCTACCCACATATTTTTGTTAGCACCTGTGGTAGCAATTGCATTATAAACACTCTAAGTTGTAAAATTAAACATTATAAATTAATTTTTATGATTGTTGAGGATTACCCGCCTATTCGGGAGCCTATTGTTGAGTTGCAATAGACTGACTAACTACTGGATGTGTCTGGAGTCTTTCTTCTTTAAAGTTCTCCATTAATAAATGTGTTAACTCATTTACTATCTCTTGACAAACATAATCAGGAAACTCTAATACTTGAGAGGTATCCTCTGTTTTATCAAGTTGTGCTTGTGTAAGACGTATATGCTGAGGAGTTTTCAGATAGTCAATATATACCTTTTTAAGTGCAAATAAAGAATCATCTGAACCATATCTTATTTCTAATCTTACTTCAGACTTGTTTCCATAACGTACTTCTGCTTCTTTTTCGACTGTAGTTACTTTGTTTTCTCCAAGTTTAATTGTCTTAGGTAATCCACCTTCGACTGTTGTAGAATTATTAGAAATATTTGTTTTAGCAGATGAAATATCCGTAGAACCTTCCCATAATTCATTGTAAGGATTTGTTGGATTTGTTGTATTCTAATTTACGTTATGAATGTAATAATAAGGTCTTCTATAAGTTGGTCTAAGATACCAATTATCTAGTATCTAAGAATATAAATCAGAAGTTAATCTTGTAGCAGGTCTTCTCCAAGTATCCCCAGCATTATAACATTTAAATGTTTTTCTAACGTCATATATACAAATACAGTTTAGAATGTGATAATAATCAGAAGGTAAAATGACTTCATAAGTTGCTCCCATAAAGCCTAAATCTTCTATTGTTGGATTATCACCTACTTGTGTATATTCTGAATCACTACTATTCTTATATTTAGAATAGGTCTTTTTAGGAGTTAATAAAGCTGTTGCTTTTAGTACTCTTAAATCGTCAGTTGTTTGTTGAGAAACATCATAAACGTTATATCTTTTATTTGTATACTAATAAATAGCTTTATTAGCAAAATAATTAAAGTCTTCAAGCAATAAATTAGGAGCATTTTCCTTATTTAATTCAATAAGAACTGCTTCGTATAATTGACGACTAGTTGTCATTTAATTATTTTTTATCGGTATCTTTCCCTATTAATTCAGGGTAAGTATCTTGTTTAATTAATTTATATACATTAGCATTCTTTGGATCTTTTAAGAATAATATAGCAGCTTCATCCGTAGCTCCAAGAATTACATTGTCAGCATATTGATATAATTTATTCTTATAAAGAATTACATTTTTATCTCTAGCTTCTATAAATAATAATCTAACAGCAGTATCTCCTCCAGTATATAGAGAAATAATTCTCTCTGGATCTCTTTCTGCTACTTGAAGTAAATAATCTGTAACGTCGGCATCAGCCATTCCATCCATTTTATGTCCAAGTAATCTAGCTTTAAGAACTCTTCCGTCATATCCACGTTCATCTCCATAAATATAGGATTCTGCATCGTGCTTTAATTTCTTTCTGGATACACGACGAGTAGCTTCAACACCAGGACGTTCAACAAATAATTCAGCTACACCAAAACGTCTAGGATTACGATTTAAATAATCTTTAAGTGTATAATCTCCAGAAGTTCCATTTATTAAGGAATTTCCATTACTATCTTTAGCATAATAATCTGGAGCAATTAGAGGACAATGTTGGATAGCTTCCCAAATAAATCTTTGTCTTACATTTTCTAAGTCAAAAGTTGTGCCATCTACAATATCAAATGTATCTGTCTCTTTAATAAAATAAATTCTATTCGGATCATTTCTTTCTTTCTCAGAAAGAATCATATCTCCATTTGAATCCACTCTTTTCACACAGCTTGGATATTCACTGGTTTCAGGATTCTTACAAGGTTGGATTTTAATTACATTTCCAACCTTACCTCTAACACTTCTTAAAATTATTTTCTACGATGTTTCAATTTGTTTCTTATTTTCTGCCATATTATTTCATTTAACATATTTATTATATATAAAATAGGCTCCCAGATTTACTGGGAGGCTATTTTAACAGTATCTAATGTATATTATTTTCAGATATTTTCAGATTAGATTTCTCTTAAAATATAAGATCTGTAAGGATTAAATACAGCTAATGAGCTATATCCCCATAAGATAAGTTTAGATCCAGCAACTGGAGAAGAAACTTCACCAGAACTTAAACCGTTAAGACCACCAACACCAACATACTTGTTACTAATCATATCACCACCTTTAAGAGTGAATAGAGCAATTGGAGGTTGTGCAGAAGTCTTGTCTGCTGTTAAGTCTAATGCTAGAGCATAACCCTTATCTAAACCAAATTCACGAGTGAATGTTCTATCAACTTTGAATGAGATAGTATTACCACCATAATTGAAGGTATCGAATCCCTTAGCACCTACAGAAACATAATCACCAGCCTTCATAGACCATAGATATGTACCATCTGTATGATATTGTGCTAGATAAGTATCAAGAATATCTTGTAAATCATACCAGAACTTTTCAGAACAGATAAACATGTAGTGATTACCAGTTGGTTTCTTAGCTTTTTCGTTAAGACCCATTATAGCAGTCTTAAGTACATTGATAGTAAGTTTGTTATAAGCATATTTACTAGCAAAAGCTTCTACTTGTGGAATAAGACCGTCTGAAATGTAAACTGGACGATTAGTATCAGGATCAACAATAGTTGGTTTTTCTGTTTGTGGATTTACGTTACCTTTAGAGAAAAGTAATGCATTATTTCTACCCTCAAGGAATGTATTAAGTAAGTCCTTTTCAACTTTGTTCATCTTATAGATAGTTTCAGTAAGACTACCTTGGTCTTTACCTTCAGCTATTTTAACGAATACATCTTCCATAGCAGCATATTGTGCAGAGAAAGAAGCATCGAATCTGTGAGCTTGAATATAACCACGATGCTTTTCAATGTTAGATTGCCATTTTGTATAACCTTCTTCATGAAGTTCAGGCATATGAGCACTAATCCAGTGTGTCTTATCACCAGGTTGGCAAGCACTTACATCAAGAACTGTATCATAGTTATTATCAACTAATCTTACTACTACTTCCCAGTAGTTATCACCTTTACGTGTTGGACGAGCAACAACCATACATTGCTGACCAGAATTTTCAATCTTAAAGGTATCATACTTTTCGTAATATCTTTCTCTGAAAGCCATTACAATTTCTGTTCCACCTGCACCATCACCTTCAGGTACAGCAGCAAATTCAATTCTCTTAATGTAGTTAGTTTCGATTTCAAAATCATATGCTAAAGCATTAATGCTTTGATATTTATTTCCAGAACCTTTAGCATCTTGATAGAAAATATTCTTAAGAGATTCAGTAAGGAAAGAAGCAGTTAAATCATCATACATTCTTGAAACAACTCCAAGACGTTGTGGTTTAACACCAAGATACTTATAAAAGTCTTCGTATGTTCTTGTATCCAAAATTCTTTATATATAACCGTTTAAGTTATATTTCTTACAATTTACTATTTTGTAAGTTGAGACTATATCATCATCTAAAAAGATGTTGAGCACTCGTGTCAAATATCAATTACTTTATAAGATAAACTTGGAACATTTTTATTTATATAATCTCTTACTATATTTAGAAATTTTCTACCTTCTATTGATCCACATCTTAGCATCCATTGAGTATCATCTTTAGCTCCGTCAGCTTTAACAACATTCCACTCAATCTAGTAGTTATCTCTAAAAAATTTCTAAATAAGTTCATTCTATTCTTTTGGTAAATAGGTACAAATTCTTAACGTATATCCACAATGTTTCTTTATTCCATCGTTATATGCATATTTTTTAGTTAAACATCCATCATCCATCCACCATAAGGCTATAGCTTCTGGAGTTAAATATTGCAATATTTCCTCTGAAATATGTTTTTTTCTATTTTCATCGTAAAGAATCTATCTAATCGGAATAAAACTTTGTGACTATTTTTTAAAACTATATGTAGTAAAAGTATCTTCTTTAAACTACTTTTTGTCTTTTAATATTGATCTTTTTCTTACATATTCATGTACCTTTATATCTTTACCTCCACAGACGGAATGTAATAATTTGGCTTTATAGATACAGTAGTCTTTCTATTTTTCTCCGTGTTCTATACATATTCTACCTTTATCATCTATATAACCATCTCCAAGTAATAATCCAATCAAAATGGACTTGTCTTTTTCTGTTAATTTCATAATCAACCTTTCTTAATATTTGTTAGTCGTTGAACCTTCCCATCCTGGGCTTGGCTGCTGATTACCCAAATATTTATTTAGAGGGCTCCCAGCAATTCACTCAATTTTCTATAAAATATATTATAGGGGCAATACTTTACTTACCCATTGTAGGGATGTTAGAAGTAAAAGAAGCAATTTTCATATATTCTAATATTCATTATTAATTATCATCGTCCAAGTCATCTATACTGTTATATGATGGGCGCTGATGATTCTATTTATTATTAATAACTACTGTAGGTCTTGATGGATTCTTACCATTTTTACCTTCCTCAAAACCTTTCTTATATTGATTTTCTGAAATCAATTTTATCTAATTTGTAAAGTAATCTGCTACGTTATTAAAAGCCTCATCTCCATTAAGAATAAACCAAGCTGCTTTCACTAAGGTTTCAGGATCTTGTAAGGCTTGCCATAGGTAGTTGTTTCCAGCTTCATCTTTTGATAATATAAATTCTGCTAATTCCTCTCTATCTGAATCGTCAAAATTTAAATTTAAATTTCCAACAGAGTCAAACTGACCAATTGATTCTACAATAGAATCCTTAAACTTATTATAGGCTTCTTCTTGTTCTTGTTCATATGCAGCCTATTCTTGTTGACTCTAAAAATCTTCTCTTTCTTTATACTCTTTACGAATTCCTTCAATTTGTTTGGTGAATAGCTATTCATTTTGTTTAGCATTATTTAATGCTTCAGCTGCTTCTTCATCAGTAAGTTCACCAACTCTTGTTTCGAGATCTAAAATGAATAGTTCATCATCTGATAATTCATCAATTTTATATTGAGGTTGGGCGGGTTCAGTACCTTCTTTTATTTGTTGAATAAATTGTTCAGGAGTTAAATTATTTTTTCTAAGTTCACTTAAGAATTGTATTTCTTCCTGACTTAAATATTCTTCAATATTTTGAGGAGTTTCTCCATTATCAAGAGGAGTATTTAGAATATTAATCTTTTCTTCTTTAGATAGAGAATTCCAATCTCTTTCCTCAATATTACCATTATCATCTTCAAATTTTATTTTAGAAATATCATCGATACCTCTTGTTCTTAAATAATCTGATATGAAATCATCGTTTTGTTCCTAATTTAAAGGCTCTGCTGGAGGCTCCTGAGAAGGAGGCTCTTGATTAGCAGGAGGTTCCTAATTAGAAGGTTCAAATCCCATACCGAAATCGTCATCATCTAAATCATTAATTCCTATTGCCATAATAATATATATTTAAAAAATTAAAAAATTATTCTATTGTATCAAACTAAGACTAATCTTTTCTATCCAAGAGAACATATCCACTTGGTAAATCTCCGTCAACTCCATCCGTTATAACACAATCTGGAAGCCCAGTTACACTTTTAACTTCAGAATAAGGTCTTGCTATTATATAATGAGTAGTTGGATCAGAGTCAAATTCTATCCTGTGATATGTTCTATGATATGTAGTCTAGGTACCTTCCGGACCGTATATATCTATATACTACCAAACTCCTTTATCAACATTTTCTGAAATAAGTCTATATGAAGGAGTAGAAGTTCCAGTTACAGAACTAACATTTATACCATATTTACAATGCTATGTAATTACTAATTTTGCTGTAGAACCATCAGATGCTGTAAGTGTTACTGTACATGTTCTAGTATCATTATTTCCAACATTATTTACAATATATGAACTACTAACAGTATTAGAATCGGTATTACTCTTAATAGTATTTATTTTATCAGTCCAAGGTTGAACATTTACTATAAATCTTACATCATCAGATGTAGAATAAAGCTTATAAACCGAAACCCAATTCTAATCAATAGTAATATGCTATCTAATATATTCTATTTCTGTACTAGATAATGTTGGAAGGAAACGAGATGCTAATATCATATCAGGAGTTAATTCTGTAACTCCGTTTGTTGTATCTGTACTTGAAAGAACTATATCATCATACTATTCTGATGTTTTTCCAAAAATATCAACATCTAAAATTTGAGATTTAGACTAAAGTATATCAGATTTAGCTTTTATAATAATTGCAGTTGGATATAAATTATTAATTAGTTGAACACCTCTTTCATATTCTTCATCTCCCCAAAGATTTACATATGAATCAAATACTTCCCATTCTCCATTAATTTTCTATTCAACATCTACTCGTTGATATTTACAATTTTCATTAATCCAGAATCTTACATTAAAATTAGAATCGTTTAAGAAATATTTTCCACAACCGTAATTTATATGAGTTACTCCAGAAAAAAGAGCTTCCACAGAGTTATCTTCAAGATCCTATATTTCTTGTTTAACATCACTTGGAATTTCATTAAAATTCATATAATCTACTCCTCCATCATCTTCAGTGAAAGCACGAATTTCAGTATTAGAAAATACATAAATAGGACTCCATGTTGGATTTGGTTCATTTTCTGAAGATTCTAACCACCATAAGGCTCTTACATAGAAACTATTTGCAGGCATTGTATCAGATATAAGGTGTCTCTCCCATCCCCATAATTTATATCCAGTCATATCACGACCATTTTCTAAAAGAATTCTTTTAGCTTCTTCTTCAGTCATCCATTCAATATGGTCTCCAACATAATAATAATCTTTTCCTAAATGTATTGATGTAGGATTACCTATATAACTAATACCCTCAGTCCAATCCCAATAATCAATTGTTCTTAAATTTCCAACTGGATCGTCAGCTGAATGAGTTACTACATTCAATGAAACAGTTCCTTCATAACCCTTTACAGACCAATTCCAAGTATATGTTTCAGTACCAGGAGTTGCAGATGGTTTTATTTCTTTATCTATAGTATCTCTTCCACAAGTTGTTGTAATTTTATATCCCCAAAGTTTCCAAGTTGTAGGATGTTCCCAACCATTTAGATGAAATACTACTGTAGCAGATTCTCCATCAACATTTAAATGAAGTACACTTGGAGTAATTGTTACACTATATTTAGATTTAGCTTTTTGAGTAAATACTAATGTATCAGATACATATGTTTCTCCACCATATTCATAAGTAGCTCGTACATTAATTTGTTTATCAGATTCTGTAGTATTTTCGGGAATACTAAGTTTAACTAATTTCTTACCTCCTGATAAATTTGTACTAGAAATTATTTCTTTATCTTCATTTAATACTTCTATTGCAGCATTATTAGGAGTAGATTCTCCATTAAAGAGTACATCTGTTGTAACTTCAATAGTAGTTTCATTTGAATTTAGTTGTGTCTTTAATGAATAAGCTGTTACTTCAACTTCATCAGAAACTCCAGCCCTATGTGATGCAGACTAATAATTCTATTGAATATTAGCAACTTTTGTTATTCCGTTAAATTTAAACTCTATTAAATAAGATTTCTTATTATATCCAGTATTTTCTAAACATCTAAATCGATAATTAATCCAATAATCATTATTAATAGTGTCAATTAATTCAATTCCCTCAATAGGATATATAGTATTATTTGGATCAACTTTTAAGGTATAATTAATACCAGTTGTCTAAAGAACACCGTTAATAGTAGGTTTTATCTAAACAGTAAATTCTGTTGTATCATAATTTAATATTATATCTTCTTTTTGAATTATCAAATTATAATTTGCTTCCTAAACATAACTAGAATTATTTTTAGCTTCCTGATTAATAATTATAGTTTTAGTACCAACTCCTTCCTAATTTTTTGGACTAAAAGTAATATTATAACTTTTTGCTGAGGTTAGATCGGAATTTTCTGGAATGTTAACCTTTAATTCAAGATATTTTCCATATTTAGTTGAAGTTATTTGATTTGATTCAAGATTAATGCCTTTTGTAAAGTTTATTTCATCAGAATATCTTCTTCCATTCTTTGAAATATATGCAATAATAGTAATTTCACCTCCGAGATAAGATACTGGAAAACGATCATAATCTATCACTAAATCGTAATCATCCTCTTCCTAAACATTTGAAATACCATTAGAATTTACATAATCAACTAAATTATTTAAAAAATCAACTATCTAGTTTAAAGAACTTGCACATAAAGTATCTCCACTCTAAAAATTTAACATTAGTCTACTAAGACTTCCTACATTTTTTGCCATTTCATTAGATTTATCAACAATATCGTTTAAATCATCAGCTAAAGTCTCATTAGTAAAATTTATCTTTAACTTATTCATTATTATTATTGTATGTATTTCATTTTAAATTTATCTAAATAAGTTATTTTAAAACTATATTTCAATTGTAAAAAATCAAAAAATATTTTAAAAGTTTATGATGTTGCTGTTTGTACTGTCCAACCTGAAGGAATTCCACTTGTTCCAGTAGTCCATGTAGCATTTGGATGTTTAACGAATGTTCCAGAAGAAGCTACTCCATTTACCCAACTTCCAAAGTAATTAGTACTTATTGTTCCAGAAGGAGTTATAAATTTTATATAATTTAAGTTTGTACATCCACCGTACATACCATTAAATGCCTAAGAATCAAAGGATGTTACATCTGTTATAATAGTTGGAGCCTTTACTAAACTAGTGCATCCATAAAACATTTGATAAAATCTATACCAATAAGTCGAAGAATCACTTGTTATATGCAAGCTAAAAGGTACATCTACTAAATTTCTACAATTATAAAACATCTACATACATGAACCATTTCTTCCTGAAAATGTTTCTATATGTAAAATCGGAGAATTCTACAATGCTGTACATCCAGAAAACATTTCCTAATAACAACAATTTCCAGCATCTATTGCAGGTAAATCAAAATTAATTTTCTTTAAATTTGTACATCCTTTAAACATACTACGATAACAAAAATCAATGGTATTATTAGGAAATATAAATGAAGCCTGTTCTAAAGAAGTATTATTCATGAACAATCCAGCAAAAGCCGATTTATTATGCATTTCTGTTCCCTAATTTTGATAGTTTTCAACTCCTATGTTAACTAATGATAACAAATTTCCACTACATTTATATGTTCCAGTAGCACCTGCACCAGTACTTGTTATAAATCTAATTCCTGGTGATGTTGAATCCGATGAGATTGTAGCCTAATGGTTACCATATGTTTGAGTATTTTTAAATCCTCTTACTAATACTGAACCATTTGATAACTATCCAAGATTGCATGTAGTACCTAAATTAGCAGATATTAATAACTTTGTCCACGTAGCTCCATTATTCTAAGAATACTCTATATAGTCATATGTGTAATAAATTACATTACTATCTATTTGTACAAGTACAACTGGAGTTCCACTAACAGCCTCAAATTTAT
>Ga0265300_10002779_pt1 | contig 14838 bp, 20 predicted proteins | sample AusTroGonzalo_MG_FD_193482 | JGI IMG/M metagenome (GOLD analysis project Ga0265300, IMG submission 193482) | Bovine rumen microbial communities from tropical cattle in Woodstock, Queensland, Australia - Gonzalo_03 | ecosystem: Host-associated > Mammals > Digestive system > Stomach > Rumen ...
GAGACTGCTACCTCTCGTTATTTCGCCGGGGATGTGATGCCGTATTACGAGCCCGTGGGCGGGATGTTCAACGGCTTAGCTCACATCGAGGTCGGATTGCTTCAGGAAGAGGTGATCAAGGCATGAGTTCATTCGGATCTGAAATGAAAAAGCGCCTGAAAGAGCTCGAAAAGGCGGGTCAGGATATCCCGAAGATCGTGCACGATGTTGCAAAGATGGCCACCGTTGCGGCGGTGGAGGCGGCAACCAATGCCACACCACCAAACGGCGGAGCTGAGATCGCGGGCACGAATACGAGGTCGGGAAGCCTAGCCCAGCACTGGACAACGGACAGCATTATCGAACCGGTCAACGGTACAACGTATCTGGCCAACAATATGCAGTATGCGTCATATGTTGATCAGGGGCACCGGATGGATAAACACTTTGTTCCGGGACTTCATGTGGTGGGCAGTCATCTGAATTATGATGCAAACTATCCCGGTGGGATTGTGGTAGGTACAAAAACGGAATATGTTCCGGGGCTGTACATGACCAAAAAAGGCATCGGGAAATATAGGCAGGTGGTTCGTGCAGAACTCCAAAAGCGCGTTGAGGAGGCGTTCAAGTAATGGAATACAGTATCATGACGCTCCTACAGGGGCTTGCGGAAGTGCTGGATGAATTCGGCTATCCGATCTATATCAGTCAACGGCAGCAGGGCGTAACAACACCCTGTTTTTTCATATCGCTCATGCTGGGAAGTTCCCGCAAGGAATTAGGCGCGACCTATTTCAACGATCTGAGCGTGGATATCGTGTTCCTTCAGGATCCGAATATCATAAATGCCACAGAGGGCATTATCGGCGTGATCGAGTATCTGGATGAACATCTTGAGCTTGTTCCGTACCGACCCGATCCCGAAGAAGATCCGGAATGGGTTCACACATATGACCGGTCGCATCAGATTCAGGATTTTGACCTGCACTATCACGTAACATTCAAAAACCGTGTATACATAGCGGACAATGAGCCGCTTATGAAGACATTGGAGGCTATAAACTATGAAATCAAAGTCAAAAGACAATGAAGAAAAGACCGTCGAGACCAAGGCTCCCGTGGTTTACGAGACCAAGCGGCTGTTGAAGTCTGCGGCGCTGAAAAGTTACCAGCCGGATTTTGCGAGGGTGATCCTGACCGCTCCGGCATACACCATCGAGGAGGCCATTGACCTTCTCAATAAAAAATTAAAAGAGGAGGCATAAAAAATGGCAGGTGGTACATGGTTAAGCCAGAACAAGATTTTACCTGGTGTTTATATCAATACCAAAAGCAAGGGATCGCTCCCCGTTGCGGTTGGCCCCAAGGGCATAGTCGCTATATGCGAGCCGCTGAGCTTCGGCCCCGTCAAGGTTGTGAGCGAATATATCCCCGGTGATGATCCGACGCCCATAATCGGGTCAAACCTTCTTTCGAGCGCGGCTCTGTTCCTGCGTGAAATGTGCAAGGGTTCGGATACTACCCCGGCACCCAGCAAGATCCTGATCTATCGTCCCGAAGGCTCTTCGGGCGCAGCGGCTACCGCTACGATCGGCGCCCTGACCGTCGATGCAAAATACATCGGCGCACGCGGCAATGACATTACGATCATAGTGGCAGCTGACCCCGATAACGTGGGCTACTACAACGTTATCACCGTTGTGGACGGCGATACCGTCGATGATCAGTACATCGACGATCTGGACAGCCTGATCGCGAACGACTGGGTGGAATTCACCGGAACCGGAACCACGATCACCACTTCCGCAGGTACCGCACTGACCGGCGGTTTAGACCCGACAGTCAGCGCGACCGATTACGCGGCATTCATGACCGCGATAGAGCCCTATACGTTCGATATCGTTTGCTACGACGGCGGCAATGCTACCGTTGCGGCGGCATTTGCGGCTTTCGCACAGCGTATCAGCACCACCACCGGACGCAAGATTCAGGCTGTGGTATCGAATGACAGCGGCGCGAACAGCGAATGGGTTATCAACGTGCTCAATGGCGTCAAGCTGGCAGACGGAACCAGCATCTCAGCTGCACAGGCTACGTGGTGGCTGTCCGGAGCTGAAGCAGGCGCTCCGTACAACAAATCGCTCACCTACGCCCAGTATCCCGGGGCTGTTGAAGCTAACCCCAAGAAGACCACCGCTGAGATCGAGGCGGCTGTCACTGCAGGCGATATCGTGTTCTTCGATGAGTTCGAGAGCGTTAAAGTCTGCACCGACATCAACACCTTGACCAGTTTTACCGTCGACAAAGGACCCGAATACTCCAAGAACCGCGTCATGAGGGTGCTCAACCAGCTTTGCAACGATATCTACAAGCAGTTCAGCTTGTATTTTATCGGCAAGGTCGACAACAACGACACCGGCCGTAACCTCATGAAGGGCTGGATCGTGGGTTACATCAACGAGATGCAGGCAAACAACGGCGTCCAGAACTTCAGCGCGGACGATGTTACCGTTGCCCAGGGCAACACCATCGACAGCGTGGTCGTGACGATAGGTATCCAGCCCGTTGACAGCATCGAAAAGATTTACATCACCGTGACCGTATCGGCTACGGATGCAGAATAAGGAGGGACTGAGCGATGGCATTCTTACTTGAAAAGGACGCCCTGAACGGAAAACAGGGCAAAGCGATAGCAACGATAAACGGCCAGAATCAGGAACTCTTCGGGGCAAAAAAGATTCAGACCGATGCGGAATTCCAGGAATCGGATTTTAAGGTTATCGGTACTACGCTGGTTCAGAACAAGACCACCGGCGTGAAGATGACCGGAACCATGACGATCTACTACGGAACGCCCATCTTTATCAAGATGGTGCAGGATTACAAGAAGACCGGCAAGATGACGTTCTTCAACTTGCAGATCGAGAACGACGATCCGTCAACTTCCGTGGGCAAGCAGACTGTAGTTTACTACAACTGCAAGCTCAATAAGGTCCCGATGTCTATGCTCGACGCAGACGCGGATTTCCTTGAGGAAGAAGTGGGCTTCTCATTCACCGACATTGAGGTTCTCGACTGGTTCCATGATCCGGCAACAGTAGGCTAACCAAGATCAACCAAGACAGGGGGAATATATCATGAGTATCAAGGCATTTATGCAGCCGCCCGTTGAGGCGGAAACTAAAGAGGTTATAATTTCGGCGCGGTTTGCTGATGAAAAAGGCAAACCGCAGCCTTTTGTTATCCGGGCGATCAGCCAGGAAACAAACGAGGCCCTGCACAAACAGGCCAGCCGTCCCATAAAGAAGAACGGCGTGGTGGTTGGCGAAGACCTCGACACTACGAAATATGGGCGTCTGTTGGTGCTGGCTTGCACTGTGGAGCCGGATTTTAAGAACAAAGAGATCTGCGACTATTACAAGACAATGGATCCGGCGGAAGTACCGAGCAGGATGCTCAGCGCCGGGGAGTACGCGAAGCTGGTCAAAGAGATTAACGAGCTCAACGGGTTCGTCTCTCAGGATAACAGCGAAGCGCTGGAGGAAGAAGCAAAAAACTAGCATATGAGGATACGCTGGATTCGCTTTTGTGCCGCTATATGCTCACAGAGCACGGCGTTTTTCCTCATGACGTTATAAATATAGACTTACGTGAAAAACTGCTCATGAAGGCGCTTTTGGAGCGCGAATCAAAAGAGCGGGAAAAGATCAAGAAGAAGAGGTGACGGCATGCCTGGGATAAAAGAACAGCTCAGTATTACAGATGGCTTTTCGCAGACATTTAAGGCATTCCAGAATGCCGCAAACGGCGCTACGCAGTCGGCTGATAATCTCAACGAGAGCATCAATGATGTCGGCAATAATGACAGTATGGAACGGCTGATTTCGTCCATAAATCGGGCGTCCAGTACGCTTGAAGACATCGCCAACAGCCAGAAAAAGGTCACAGATGAAACCAAGAAGACCGCTGAAGCTTCCGGGGACTGGCTGAGCAAGATCAAGGGCGTCGCGGCGTCAATAGGCACCATGAAACTGGCCCAGGGATTCATTGAGCAGGCGGATGCTATGAGCCAGATGCAGGCTAAGTTAGGCGCTATCAACGACGGGCTTCAGACCACAGATGAGCTCAACAAAATGATCTTTGCATCGGCGCAGCGGTCAAGAGGATCCTATGAAGACACAGCGAACCTTGTCACCCGCATGGGCATGAATGCGAAAGAGGCATTCAGTACCAACCAGGAACAGATCACCTTTGCGGAGAATCTGAACAAGGCGTTCAAGATCGCCGGTGCTTCCGGTCAGGAACAGGCCAGCGTTATCCTTCAGCTGTCACAGGCGCTTGCCGGTGGTGTGTTACGAGGTCAGGAGTTCAACGCAGTAATGTCCGGTGCGCCTAACGTGATCCGGCAGATCGCTGAATACATGGACGTTCCGGTCGGTGAGATGCGCAAGCTTGCCGAAGAGGGCGCCATCACGGCGGATATCGTAAAGAATGCACTCATATCCGCGACAGACGATATAAACGCTCAGTTTGAGCAGATGCCGCAGACATGGGGCGGCATTATCCAGAGCGGCAAGAACTATCTGATATTCGGGTTACAGGAAGCCTTCGCGGACTGGACGGCATTTATCAATACCGAACAGTTCCAGGAAGTCATGAACATGCTGCTCAACGCGGTGATCGTGCTTGCACGCGCAGGTGCACAGGTTCTGATGGGCTTAGCCAATGCCGTGATCTGGGTGAAAAATAATTGGGAACAGCTGGCACCGGTCGTTTATGCAGCGGCGGCGGCGTTCCTTGCCTTCAAGGCGGTGAGCCTTGCCGCATCTATAGCACCGGCTATCGGGTTCGCTATCACGCACGGCTGGCTCTTGCTGTTGGGCGCGGCCATCGTGCAGGGCATCAAGGTAGCGCGTGACATGGGTGCTACGTGGGAAGACGTCGGAAGAGTCATCGGCACGGTGTTCGGCGTACTGTACGCGACCGTGCACAATATCATCGCCAATATCTGGAACGTGTCCGCTGAGTTCGTGGAGTTCTTCGCGAATGTCTGGAATGATCCTATCGGTTCCATCGTGCGGCTGTTCACGGGTATGGCTGACACCATCCTGGGCGTTTTAGAGCGCATCGCAACGGCTATCGACAAGGTCTTCGGGTCTTCCCTGGCTGATACGGTCAGCGGATGGCGGAACGGCCTTCAAAGCTGGGTCGATGAGAAATACGGCGAAGCGAAGATCAAAGTAGACCGCATGGATTACGCGGACTATTACGACACGGCCGTCCAGTTCGGTGAGAAGGGCGCGAAGCTTGCCACCGATATCGAGGGTTTTGTTTCCGACTTCACGAGCGGATTCAGCGCCCTGGATGAGATCAACAGCCAGCTTTCCGGGCTGGACGATATAGCGCTTGCCGTGGGCTCCACGGGTGAGATCGCCAATGTTGGCACAGTCGGAGAAGTAAAGGGCGATGTCAATCTGGCAGAGGAAGACATCAAGATCCTGCGTGATCTGGCTGAAATGAAATACATGCAAAAGGTCGAGCTGAAAACGCTGGCACCTGAGATCAACGTTTCCATACCTGAGAGCGCGGCGGGTACGCTGACCAACGAAGACGTCGCGGAAGCTGTCAGGGTGGTGCTGATCGAACAGGCTGCAGCGCATACGGCAACGGCGCATTGACATAGGAGGGCGGCATGAAGATCGAGCCTAAAACAAAGATATGGTTGGAGTTTGGCGGTGAAAAGTTCTTGCTGCCCGTTAATCCTGAAGAGCTGGAGATCACGAAAGGCTCAAACCCGAGCCAGTTCATGATCATGGGCGTGGGACAGATAGACATCCCGCAGTTGTCCAACCTGCAGAAAATAAAATTTGATTGTTTCTTTCCGGGGACAACGTTAGACCCGTACACCAACGCGGAAGCCCAGCCGCCTAAGTATTACATGGACATTCTGAGAAATGCCATGAACACGGCACAGGTCGGGCGGTTCACGATCTACCGCAAAGGCAAGAACAACATGAACATCCGTGTCACGGTCAAAAATTTCCAGACCACCGACAAGGGCGGGGAGCCGCTGGATGTGTCGTACAGCCTGGAACTGTTGGAGTATCGCAAAACCAAGCCTGAAAAGGTCGTTATCAAGAAGACCGGGGAATATACAAAGACTGCGAGCCGCGAAGTGCAGCGCACCGTTGACAAACCGGTGTTGAGAGTGGGCGCGAAGGTCGTTGCCAATGGCAATTATTACTATTCCTCATACGGCGACGAACCGCACGGGACAGCGAAGAATCTGTACATCGAGGTCAAGCGCATCGTGCCTGGCAGGGCTTACCCGGTGCTGATCGGGACGCACGGCTGGATCAAGGAAAGCAACCTTCAGATAAAGGGGTGATCAGATGGATATATCCCTAAAGGTTATAACGAAAAAAGGCAACAAAGAGACCGTCAAGGACTATGCGCCGGTGATGGTCGAGGCTAACTATGTAACAAACCGCACTAATTCACCGGGCAAGTTTACGTTTTCCACGGTGGAGGATGCGGGAATCGATATTGAGATGGGTTCCGCGATCTATGTCACGCTTGAAGGCATGGACATTTTCAAGGGCTATATCTTCAGCGCGGAACGGCAGCGCAACCATAAGGTCACATATACCGCATACGACCAGCTGAGATACCTGAAAGCAAAGGCATCATATGACTTTCGGGCGCGGTCGGTGGGTGACATCATAAAGACCATTGCATCGGACTTTGGCTTAGAGGTCGGTGAGATTGCTGACACGGGTTACAAGCTTCCGAGCCTTCGGGCCGAGAATGAACCCTGTTTGGATATCATTGAAGATGCGCTGGCACAGACCATCAAGCAGACCGGCAAGATATATCTGTTCTATGACGATTACGGCAAGCTGACCCTGATAGAAGCCAGCAAACGCATATGGAACAAACTGATCGGCGATGCAAGTTTGCTATCGGATTATTCGTACCAGCGAAGCATCGACAGCGACACGTACAACCGCGTGAAGCTGGCCAGACCGAACAAGAACACCGGCCGCGCGGACGTGTACATGTATGAAGACTCAGACACGATCAGACATTGGGGCTTGCTTCAATATTACGATACCGTGGACGAAAACATGAACGCGGCTCAGATCGAGGAACTATGCCAGAACTATTTGAAATATTATGACAGGATCTGGCAGACCTTGAAGCTCAAGAAGGTCATCGGTGCACCGGAGCTTCGGGCGGGCTGGATCATTCCGGTGAGGATAAACGAGATCGCGGCGACCAATACGACCAGGATGTTTTTGACTGAGCGTATCAGCCACAAGATCACCGGCAACAGCCACACGATGGAAATAGAGGTTCGCAATCTTAATGACCTGGGAGGTATTGCGTAATGGAATTGATAGATACGATACATCAGATCATCAATCAGAGCCTTGACGCATTCCAGACAACAGAACTGGCCATTGGCACGGTGGCAACAGTAAACCCGCTGAGCGTGACATTGAACGCGAACCTTCCGCCGATTCCGGAAGAAGCACTGATCCTGACCGATTCGGTCAAACAGCGGATAGTACACGCGACAGACGGAACCGGCAAGGGCACAGGCACCGGCAAGGTCAGGATATCGCAGGAAGACGTTGACGTTACGGACGTGGATGTCACAGACGTGGAAATCGATGTCGAAGTCCAGAGCGACCTTCAGGTCGGGGATGCGGTGATCCTTTTGCGGGTCATGAAAGGCCAGCAATTCATTATTCTGTCAAAAGTAGTTTAGGAGGGGAATCATGGCGGTAAATACGTTACCGGAAGGGACTGATCTTGAGGATCTGGTCAATGAGTCCCTGCCGACGAACACATTCTTGATAAATCCCGAAGGCGACCAGATCGCGGGCATGAATGAAGACCTTGAAGCCATGCGGCAGGCCGTTGAGATCATTTTGACAACAAAACGATTCAATTATCAGATTTACACGTCCAACTTCGGCGTGGAGCTGGACGATCTGATAGGCGAGGATCCTGACTATATAGAATCGACACTGCCCGAGCGCATCAGGGATGCGTTTTCGGTCGATGACAGGATCCTGATGGAAAAGAACTATGTGTTTGAGATAAACGGCGATAAAATGCTGGTCATGTTTGACGTAGTGACCGTGTTTGGCACGTTTGGGACGGGGGTGCAGATCTGATGATTGATTTTTCAGGATATACCAAAGAATACATCGAACAGGAAATGTTGGGGCAGGTAGACCCCGACATCGACACCCGCGAAGGCTCCATGGTGCAGACAGCCGTAGCGCCGGGGGCGTGGTGGCTGGAGGGCATGTATCTCGACATGGACAAGATTCAGCAAAACTCCAACAGCCAGACCGCGGTCGGGGCATATCTGGATCTGATCACCGAGAGCCGTGGCATATCGCGCAAGCCCGCGACACCCGCAGTCAGACAGGGCACGTTTAACATGGCGATCCCGCAAGGGTCAGTATTTAAGACCATAAACGGCGCTGACAGCGTGAATTTTGTGTCGGGTGATCTGATCAGTTCCGGCGCGACCTACGTATACGAAATGACCTGCGAGACCGCGGGCATCATCGGCAACAGTTACACCGGTGCGATCATGCCGGTCACGGCGATCAATGGACTGACATTGGCAACCATCGGAACCATCATCACGGTCGGAACCGACGAAGAGACCGACGCGGCGCTCCGGGCACGGTACGCGGAAAGCTTTGAGGTTGCGGGCTTCGGCGGCAATATTTCCTCATACCGCAACACGATTCTGAGCCTTTCCGGCGTGGGCGCTGTGCAGGTGTATCCGTCGTATAACGGCGGCGGCACGGTACTGTGTTCTATTCTGGATGACAATTACGAACCCGCGCAGACAGCGCTGATAGATGCGGTTCAGAACTATATCTGCCCTCCGGTCAACGCGCCTTCTTCGCTGGGCTTCGGCATGGCACCTATCGGCGCGGAAGTCACGATATCGACCGGAACCGCGCTGGCTATCGATGTGGCCTGCACGATTCAGTGGGATACCGGACACGGCGGCGCAACAGACATCCAGGCGATCGAGGATGCCATTGACGCATATATCAAATCGGCCGCGCAGAGCTGGGGCGATGCGATAGTCGGTTATACGGTACAGTATACCGTTATAGTATATCTTGCGCGGGTCATATCCGCGATTCTGGCCGTTGAGGGCGTTATCAATGTTACCGGCGTGACACTGAACGGATCCGCGGCGGACGTAAGCTGTACGGAAACAGCGGCGCTGCAGGAAATACCTGAGATGGGGACGGTGACAATATCATGATAGAAATCGCGACAAAGGAAGAGCTGGTGGCCATGCTTCCCGAGCTGTTCCAACAGATCATCGAATATCCCGAGATCATGAAGGCATGGGCTGAAGGTCTGGGCATGGCGGGCGGTCTGGAACAACAGGTTTGGGATAATCTGTATGTTCAGACCTGCGACGAACCCACACTTGAACAGTACGAGGCGCTGTTGGGGCTGGTTCCCGCGCCGGGTGACTCGCTGGCCGTAAGGCGTCAAAGGGTGCTGTCAAGGCTGGCAATCTCGATCCCGTATTCCGAGCGCAAGATACGGTCGGTCTTCGATGAAATCTTCGGCGCCGGTACGTACACGCTGACCGTCGATACCGCAAACCAGAGCGTTGACATGAGCTTCAACGTGCATATCGACGGCGCGATCCTGACATTCTGCACAACCTGGTATTCGATGGCACCGGCGCATATGGCGTTCACAGTAAACGAGGATATCACAACCGACATAGACGGCGATATGTACTTCGGCGGCTGTGTCGATTGTACGGAATATACAAGCATAGCATAGGAGGGGAATAATGGCTAACTTCAACCTCACGATCACCAATGAGGGCGCTGCGTTCCTGGCTAACATTATAGCCACCCAGGGCAGCGTTGAATTCACGGAAATGCGTTTTTCAACGACCAACTACGTAGGCCAGGAAGCGACACTGACAGAGGGCGCATGGACGGGTACGTTTATCACAGCTGCACCGTCTGCGTCCGTGGTAGATTCCACAACGATCAATGTTGCTGCGTCATTCGACAACACCACCTTGACCGCGCCCAAGGATCTGTATTCTATCGGTCTGATCGGGGATGATGGCAACGATACCGCGCTCGTAGCGGTAGCAACGACCAGCGATCCCGCAAAGATCAGCGAATTCATATTAAACCCGTCATACTACGCCTATAATTTCAATCTGGGCGTATCCAGCACATCCGGCATCACAGTCACCGGCTCCATGGCAGGTGCGCTGTTCGTGTCCGACATTGTGGACAATCTGACCAGCTCCAACACTAACAAGCCCCTTTCTGCGAAACAGGGCAAGGTGCTCGATGAAAATAAAGCAGATAAGGTAGCAAGTGCCACCTCCGGTGACTTCGCCGCCCTCGACGCAACGGGCAATTTAACGGACAGCGGCAAAAAGGCGGCTGACTTCGCAGGTACAGACGAGATGAGTGTGGTGGTGGATGTGTTGACAGCTAAAAACTTCATATACTATCCGTATCTGGGAACAGTTGTAGGCACAGGCATAACATGGACTGATAACGGTGATGGTAGTGTCACAGCAAATGGTACGGCAGGAACAGGAGGCTGTTCGTATCTGCTCAATTCACAGGCAAGTGGTAAGTTTATCAAGAAGCCTGCGGGAACATATAAGCTTACTGGCTGCCCGAGCGGTGGTGCAAGCAACTATCGGCTTGTCGCTAATATGGCAGACAATGGTACTTTAATGACTATGCAGGATGTGGGATCAGGTGCAGAACGTACCTTTACCACAGATATGACCATATATACAGGAGAATATATATATCTGTATGTTGCAGAGGGCAAGACCGTCACAAACATCACTTTCTACCCCATGCTCCGAGATGCCCGCATCACCGACTCCACCTATGTACCTTATGCAAAGACCAACAGGGAGCTGACTGTGACAGACCCGAATTTGGCACCCACGGAGAATGGCGAACTTGCGACAAAAAATTATGCTGTAGGTGAATATTTTATAAGATATGGTCAGCTTTGCAGATGTATACAGGCTATTACAGCGGGGCATCATTTTTATAAGAATACAAACTATGTTGAGACAACTTTAACCAAGTATGAGTCAGGAACCATTTCGATAGATGATGGAAATCTCCATTATGTTCGTATAGGTAATCTGGTTACTATTACATGTTTAATTAATAGTGTATCTGCGGCATCAATGAGTTTCCAAAATATATTACCGTTCACTATATTATATGATTATTTAGGACCTGTATTAAGTGCAGGATATTTTCATATAAGTGGCTCATCAATAGCTATTATTCCTTCGGGAGGAGTAGGGCAACCTGCATCTTTCTCGGCAACATTGCTTGCAATTAAGTAAATCATACATAAAGGAGGATTTTCAAAATGAAATACGCAATTATCAAAGTTGTAAATGGTAACTATTCAATCCATGCAGAAGGTATCACAGATGTATCATCTGCAAAGATTTCATTCCACGGCTTATGCCAGACCCTTTGGAATGCATCTGATGTGATTACAGCACAGGTTCGCATCATAGACGAGCAGTTGAACTGTGTTGAGGGATACAACGAGTTTATCCATCACGAGCAGTCACAGGGCGAGTAAGTAATTTCTTTCGGTGGCGGAATAGGTAGACGCAGGTGGCAAGATAGCGAAACAGGGCGAGCGATAGTGCAGGGCTATCATGTATGGTGCAAATCCATACCCGAAAGTAAGTGGTCGGGGATAACCACGGTAAAAACCCCGATTGGAGAGATTATGGCAACTAGACAGGAATTTGTGCAGGGCGTGGAAGAAGTCTACAAGAACCACGGCGTATATATCGGTTGTGGCAACGGTGAGCAGACCGAAAAGCTCACGGTCGGGCAGATTCACGCTATGGAGCTGGCTTACCCCGACAGCGCCCACAACAAGAACACAGCCCGCGATTTGCGGTTCATTGCTAAATGCTACGAGGACGGGCTGGATATGAGCAAGAGCCGTGCGTGCGACTGTTCGGGATTGGCGGTCTATGTGTTACGCAAAATCGGCGCAATCGACAGCAAAAAGGACTATTCGGCGGCAATGTTCCAGTCCGTGTCGAAGCCCGTAACGCTCAAAGCGCTGGTCGCTGGGGATTTAGTGTTCAACAAGACCGAGAAAGCGTCTCATGTGGGTGTATATGTCGGTGACAACATGGTCATTGAGTCGAAAGGGCGTGATGATGGCGTGGTACGGCGCAAGCTATCCGCTGGCAAGTGGGTTATCGGAGGTCGTTTACCCGCTGACTGGTTCGAGGAGGATATACCCGTGTTAGAGCGTGAATTATACTATCGTGAAGGCGATTTGATGAAGGGCGAGGATGTGCGGCAATGTCAGGAGCGTTTGGCGCTGGCTGGGTACACCTGCGGCACCATCGACGGGGTCTTCGGCAAAAAGACCAAGGTCGCGGTGCAGGCATTTCAGCTGGACAACGGTTTGACTGCGGACGGGATCGTGGGTCGGAAGACGGCGGAAGCGTTGGGCTTCAGATGGGAGGGGTGACATGAGCGTTGAAATTGCATTGATTATATCGATCCTGAGCGTGTTCTTCGCGATATTCTTCGGCGCCCTGAACATGCGGCGGAACCAAAAGGCGGACGACAGACGGGAACAGTCCGACATGACAACGGTGATCGTCAAGCTGGAAAGCATCAGCGCCGACACGATCGAGATCAAGAACGACATCAAGTCCCTGAAGGAAGACGTCCGGAACAACCGCGACAACATCATCCGCATAGACGAAAGTCTGAAGTCGGCATGGAAGCAGATCAACGAGCTGCAGCATAAAGAGAGGTGATTATAATGATTGAATTTAAATTTTCAAACAAAATGTATGAAATTTTAAAGTGGATCGTGGTGATATTTCTGCCCGCGCTCAACACGCTCATTTTTGCGCTGGGCGGTGTACTGGGTTTTGACAGTTCTGTTGTTTGTGGCGTCATTTCAGCCTTCACAATGTTTTTAGGCGCATTGATCGGCGTGAGCACGTACCAGTACCGGAAAGACCAGACGGTCTCATAACATCGGTGGAAAAGGGATTTTCCGCAAATATTCCCCCTAGGTATACCCCGGCAGAGATGCCGGGGATTTTTTATTGAAAAAATTTTTAAAAAATATCAAAAAAGTAGTTGACAAATATAACGCAATGCGTTATAATGTTATCAGAAGCTAAGGGAAACAATACAACCTGGGAGGACAAAATTATGAAATATATCGTAGAAATGACAGAGCAGGAAAACACATATCTCTACACCGGTGAATGGGACAGCGATTTTTACGGTGATTTCATAATCGCCGAGACCGAGGATGAGGCCATCGAGATCGCAATGGACTACCTGCGCGACAATGGCGTCGATCCTGATGATTATATCTTCAGGGCGAAAGAGACCGAGAAGCTGGACGTGCTGGAAATCCGCAAGCAGTCCGGTTTATCCCGCGTCGAGTTCTGCAGAAAATACGAGATCCCGACCAGGACATACGATGACTGGGAACACGGCCGCCGACATGCCCCGGAATATGTATTGAAACTACTGGACAGAGCCGTGAAGGATGACTTCGGATTGTCGGATTAGTGTCGTACCAATTTTTAAGAAATGGCTAGAAACAGCGGTTTATAAACATTTTCGGATTGACTTTTAATCAAGTTGTCCCGGGTTCGAGTCCCGGGTGGCTCAGAAAGAACAAACCCTTGAAAACACAGCGTTTCAAGGGTTTTTATTTTGCCCGAAAATAACCAAAAACGACCAAAAACGATCAAAAATGAGTGTCGTACATTTTTATTGCAAAATCGGTATCAGCCCAGTATTGGAGCGGCTTTGATGCGGTTTTTCTGTACGACACAAGAAATCCGCTAAAATAGCACCTTTGAAGAGGGTGCCAAAATTTGGTGTCGTAAAATGTCGTACTTTTTTCACTTGAAAACCGCGTTGATCTTCTCCACTGCATTCTCTTTTTCTTCATCCAGATGGGCATATATTTTCATGATCATAGTGGTGTCTTTATGCCCCATGAGCTGGGCGGCTTTTTTCATGCTGATATCTGAATAGTATAGCATGGTGGCATAGTTATGCCGGAAGATATGCGGGGTCAGTTTCAGAGCTGTGGGCGCCTTCCGTGCAAGCGTACGCTGGATGCCATACCAGAACTTAACAAATGAAGACAGCGACATGACCCGCGCCGGGTCCGACGCCATGGGAAACAACAACCTTTTGCCGGCCGCGTATTGCTTCAGGGACGGGACAGCCGCGTCGGGAATCGGCACCGATCGGATGGAATAGCGGTTCTTTGTACGGCTCACAACGGCATCGTTGCCCTCGAACACCACAGCCTTCGATACGTGGAGCTGGCCGGTCTTGAAGTCCAGATCCGACGATTCCAGCGCAAGGGCTTCTTCACGCCTCAGGCCGGTGTAGTACAATGTATAGACAAATGCCCGCTGCTTGTCCCCCAGATCGGCGCTTAAGACGGCCTGTTTTTCTTCGTCGGTCAGGGCGCGTTTTTCGTTCCTGGGCTTCGGCGGGATGACCAGGCGCTTTGTATTTACCGTGGGATTGATGGCAATGCCGGCATCGGAAGCGGCGGAGTAAATCTGCCTCAGGGTCAGCCTGATCTTGTTGCACGTCTCATACTTTTCAAAATTCCGGTCGATGATACGCTGAAGGTCAGCCTGCTCGATCTCATCGAAAAACAGATCCTCCAGCTCCGGCGCTAAGTGTTTCTCGATGACATTGTCGTACATGGCCTTTGTATTCGATGCCGCGTGCGCCTTCTCAGACGCCC
>Ga0265300_10002780_pt1 | contig 14837 bp, 16 predicted proteins | sample AusTroGonzalo_MG_FD_193482 | JGI IMG/M metagenome (GOLD analysis project Ga0265300, IMG submission 193482) | Bovine rumen microbial communities from tropical cattle in Woodstock, Queensland, Australia - Gonzalo_03 | ecosystem: Host-associated > Mammals > Digestive system > Stomach > Rumen ...
TTTTTACAGAATATGCAGCATATGCCAAGTGTAAATTTGTAATTGAAGCCAATAAAGAAGTATTTTTTGAAACAACTAAAGATTTGATCTTATTTATAACTACAACAGATAATACAACGTTTTGGTTAGAAGATTTAGAACTTAATTCAGATGATGAACAAGAAAATAATGCGATATTAACCGAGGATTATTGATAATGGTACTAAACAAGAATAATATTTTATATTCAGCGAACAACAATACCGTCATACAACCTGAGGAGGCAGCATAATGCTATTATCAGAATATTTAAACGGTGTTATAGACAATCGTGGAAAAAACCCCGAGGAATATTTACAAAAAGGACCTTTTCCTGTATTGGATAACTATTTAATCAAAAATGAATTATATCCAGATATAGATCAGGTTAATAGATACATAAGCCAACAAACTTACAGCTCTTTTTTAAGGGGGTACTGCAGAAAGGGAATGGTGGTTATGACTCTCGTTGGCAATGGAATAGCTAACGTAACAACCATTCAAGATGCTAAATGGGTAGTAATTCAAAACACTATAGGTTTTGACGTAAAAGCCGATAAATTGCTCGACCTGTACTTATATTACTTCCTACTTTATAAAGCAGATGAGATACGACAGTTTGATAGGGGAAGTGGTCAGCCAAGCATAAAGAAAACAGACTTGTTAAATATGGAAGTCAATTTTCCTGATTTGTACACACAACAAAAAATAACTGACTTGCTGTCATGCTTAGATAAAAAAATATATTCAAATAAACAGATAAATAATAATTTAGAACAACAGGCCCAGGCTCTGATCACAGATTATGCTTCAAAAACACCAGGAATTACACCCCTTGGTGCTTTGCTATCTTTCGTTAATGGTTTTGCTTTCAAGAGTGGCGATTATTTAGCAAAGGGATTGTATAAAATTATCACTATAAAAAACGTTCAAGATGGTTTGGTTGATAGCCAGGGGGCAGCATGCATGGATGAGCTTCCTGCAAAATTACCATCTGATTGTAAATTAAATATTGGTGATGTTTTGCTATCACTGACTGGTAATGTGGGTAGAGTTGGTATTGTTACGGAAAATAATTTATTGTTAAATCAACGTGTTGCGAAAGTTAAACCGAAGAATGACGATCTGCTACCATTTATTTATTTCGTGTTGCGTTTGCCGGTCATAAAAACGGAAATGGAAAATATATCTAAAGGAACGGCCCAGCAGAATTTAAGTCCGATTGAAACATTAAAATTGCAGTTGAATTTTGATGAATTAACCGCTGTCGAATTATCGCACAAATTGTCTTCGATGTTTAACCAGATTGTGTATAATATGATAGAAAATCGTAACTTGTCAGAAATTCGTAATACGCTGCTGCCGAAGTTGATGAGTGGTGAAATTGACGTGTCCAAGGTGAATATTTCGGATCCAAGTTCCTTAGATAAATCATTGTTTAATTGTGTTGGGGAGTAGTCATGGCAACCAGAAAATCCATTTTTGAAATTCTTGAAGAGAAGTATGATTTTAATAAAGAGTTTAAAAAAATCTCTGGTTTGTTCCATGGCAACATCATGTACAATATGGGTTATGGATATTCTGTAGAAATTGCCGTCAATGGTATTTTTCATCAATGGAAAGGACGTGGCAGTTGTATCAATTGTCCAGATATGCGTCAAGAGCTTGGTATTGATACAATATTGAAACAGAATGAAATATCACCTGATGATATTATTTTATGTTTGGAATATTACGTAAATATTTTGAATATTTTTGCCACAAAATGGTTGCCATTATCGTCTGGCTATGAGGTTAATAACAGTTTGTCGTTATTACAAACAAATATAGATTTGTTGTTGGAACATATGAACTTTATGAAACATAACATTGAAGAGGAAGAAAAGATTTTATTATTACCAAAAGATCCAGCGGCGATTTCTGTGGCCGAGATAGCATCAAAAGATATTGCATTTGCTATATTGAAATATAATCACGCATCGTTGAAGGGTCAATTGGAAGAAAAACGCAGATTGTTGCAATCAATTGCCAATGAGTATGAGGCATTGTTAAACAACCCACCAACCGGCTTTGGTGAATATTTCAAGACGGTTAAAGGCCTCTTGAATAATATGAATATTCGTCACAACAACAAGACCGGGAAGAACAAAAATGATTTAGTTACGAACATATCACCGAAAATGTTAGAATCCAATTACGATGAATTATATCAGATGCTTTTGTTCTGTGTTTTAACAAAAGATAATCTGGATAGAAAAAAGTCAGCTGATAAAGTTTTAAAACAAATAAAAGGATAATCAAATGGCGTATACAGAAGATAGCTATGAAAGATCGGTTATAGAATTATTCCAAAACATGGGCTATGAACATGTATATGGCCCAGATATTGAACGTGATTACAATAGTCCGTTGTATGAGGATATTTTAAAGTCCCAATTAAAACGTTTGAATCCATTTTCATCCGATCAAATATTAGAGGCAGCATTTAACAAAATTAAATATTTTGATAATGCATCGTTGGTTCAAAAGAACGAACTGTTTATGGATTATCTGCAAAATGGTATGGAAGTTCCATTTGTGGAAAACGGTGAACAGAGAACAGAAATTGTATATTTGGTTGATTATGAACATCCCGAAAATAATTCGTTTATTGTTGCCAACCAATGGACATTTATTGAAAACAGCGAAAAACGTCCAGATATTGTTGTTTTCTTGAATGGATTACCAGTTGTAGTTGTAGAGTTAAAATCACCATCCAGAGAAGAAACAGAGGTATCCGAAGCATATCGTCAATTGCGTAATTATATGCAAGAAATACCATCAATGTTTATTTATAATGCTATCTGTGTTATGAGCGATCAATTAACATCCAAAGCCGGCACGATTACATCTGGTGAAGATCGCTTTATGGAATGGAAAACAACCGATGGTTCTTATGAAGATACTCAGTTTGCCAGATTTGATACATTCTTTGAAGGGATATTTGATCAAGAACGTTTCTTGGATATTTTGCATAACTTTATTTGTTTTTCAAAAGAAGAAAAAAGCGATGTGAAAATACTGGCAGGATACCATCAATATTTTGCTGTTAAAAAAGCCATCGCAAGAACTGAAAATGCTGTTGGACATGATGGGAAAGCCGGTGTATTTTGGCATACCCAGGGAAGCGGAAAATCTTTATCAATGGTGTTTTATGCCAAATTGTTACAATCCACTTTGACAACACCAACCATAGTTGTGATAACAGATCGTAATGATTTGGATAATCAGTTATATGGCCAATTCTGCAAATGCCAAAAATTCCTGCGTCAGGTACCAGTTCAAGCGACATGTAGAAAGCTTGGTGATAATTCTTCTAAAAAGGATATTGGCCTGAAAGATTGGTTAGATGGACGTGCAGCAAACGGTATCATCTTTACCACTATGCAAAAATTTGAAGAATCAGATGAACCTTTATCTGAAAGAACCAACATTATTGTTATGGCCGATGAAGCACATCGTAGTCAATATGGTTTAAGTGAAAAAATCAAAATGACCAAAGATGGTGATGGCAATGATATAGCGAAACGAGTTGTTGGTTCAGCACGTGTTATCCGCAATAGTTTGCCAAATGCGACCTATATCGGGTTTACTGGAACACCTGTTTCTATGAAAGATCGCAATACCCGTGAAGTATTTGGTGATTATATTGATGTTTATGATATGACCCAAGCGGTACAAGATGGTGCCACAAGACCAGTGTATTATGAAAGCCGTGTTGTGAAATTAAAATTGGATGAAAAAGTTATCAAAGAAATTGATGCACAATATGAAGCGTTGGCTGATGAGGTTGATCCGGAAGTGTTGGAACAAAGCAAAAAACAAATCGGCCAAATGGAAGCCGTTCTAGGCAATGACAATACCATCAATTCATTGGTTACAGATATATTGGATCACTATGAGACCAACCGTGAGCAAATATTGACCGGTAAGGCTATGATTGTTGCCTATTCTCGTCCGATTGCTATGAAAATTTATAAACGCATCCTGGAATTAAGACCTGATTGGGGTGAAAAAGTTGCCGTTGTTATGACGGATGAAAACAAAGATCCCGAAGAATGGCGTAAGATTATCGGAAACAAAACGTATCGAGATGAACTTGCTGCGAAGTTTAAAGATAATGATAGTCCTTTAAAGATTGCTATTGTGGTTGATATGTGGTTGACCGGATTTGATGTACCATCCTTGGCTACAATGTATGTTTATAAGCCAATGGCTGGCCATAATTTGATGCAGGCAATTGCCCGTGTGAATCGTGTGTTTAAAGATAAAGAAGGCGGTTTGATTGTCGATTATATCGGTATTGCTGCAGCGTTGAAACAAGCAATGAATGATTACACCGCACGTGACCGCAAGAGATATGGAGATCCAGATATTTCTAAGGTTGCATATCCAAAATTCATGGAAAAACTTGAAGTATGCCAATCTTTGTTCTATGGTTACGATTATTCAGCATTCCTGAATGGTACAGATTTACAAAGAGCAAAAACCATCAGCGGTGCATTGAACTTTATGCTTGATCCAGTGCGAAAAGAAGCAAAAGAAGAATTTAGAAAAGAAGCCCTGCTGTTACATCAGGCATTGTCTTTGTGTTCTTCTATTGTGCCGAAAGATTTACGGTTTGAGGCAGCGTTTTTTGAAACGATACGTGTATTGTTGCAGCGTTTGATGTTTGCCGGTGCCGGTGGCAGAAAGATGTCATTGAAAGAGTTGAATGAAAAAATCAATGAATTACTGAAACAAAGTATCAAAAGTGATGGGGTTATAAATCTGTTTTCTACAGATGTTGGTTCTGGGTTCTCTTTATTTGATCCGAAATTCTTAGATGAAATCGCAAAAATGAAGGAAAAGAATATTGCTGTTGAAATATTGAAAAAGCTTATTTCAGAGCAAATCCATGTTTACCGTCGCACAAATGTTGTTAAATCAGAAAAGTTCAGCGAAATTATTCAAATGGTTATGAATAAATACCTAAACGGTATGCTTACCAATGAAGAAGTTATCCAAGAATTATTAAAACTGGCACAACAGATAACAGATGCACAACAGGCCGGTGATGACCTTGGCTTAACACCTGAAGAATTAGCTTTCTATGATGCAATAACAAAGCCAAAGGCAGTGAAAGATTTTTATGAAAACGAAGAACTGGTTGCTATTACTAAAGAATTAACAGAAGCATTACAGAAAAACAAAACTGTTGATTGGCAAAAAAGAGAAAGTGCAAGAGCTGCAATGCGTATGACCATTAAACGTTTATTGAAAAAGCACAAGTATCCACCAGAAGGCGAAGAAGATGCTATTCAAACAGTGATGGCCCAGTGCGAATTATGGACAGATAATGTAATGGATGTCGAATAGTTTCTCAAGCTATTCAGTGTGTTTTTTCCACAATGCGGCCATTTGGGATAATTTGCGCTGGATACGGCGGAGCAACCATGCCTGCCGGCAGGTTAGGTTGCCGTTGTTAGTTCTGCGGATAGCATTTTCTAATTCGTGTAATGAACGGCATGCTGCGAAATAAAGCATGATGAAGTCAGTCTTATTGCTCGGCTCGATTTCCCGAAAGTGTTTGTACTTCATGAACAATCCTTTTAAGGTTGTCTTATTTGTCCGTATGTCGCAACAAAAGTCCAGTCATTTATTCTTAAATTTTGCATCTTTTTGTGGTTGACTTGAACTTGTGTTTCGGTATTATAAAACATTGGAAATCTGCTGCTTACAGACGGTTTTTGTCGGTGTAAAAACGAATACAAAGTGACACACGGACGTGCGGTCCGTGTGTCAGTTTTGTATAATGTATTGAAAATACTTGAAAATCGTGTTTTGCAGTGTAAAAAATCGGCCTTGTGGTGTAGAAATATGTAAAATTATTTTCAAATTGGTGTAAAAATGTGTAATTTTGTGTAAAAAAATACGTTTTTGAGGGTGTTATACCAGAACAAATTGCCGCAAGGGCGAATAAAATAAATGCCGTAAATTCAAGAACTTACGGCTAATTTGTGGCTCGGGCAACTGGACTCGAACCAGTGACATACGGATTAACAGTTAAGGAGCAACCCACGAAAACAGGGCTGAACACCGCAGAAATCAGGGCTTTTTAGTGTATAACATATATTGGCGGTATCCCACTGTATCTTATTGTTCAAAGGAATAGCAAAACAATTCAAAACACACAAAAATGTTTTTAATTTCTACGCAGATTTCGCGTCTGATTTCTAACCCAAAATCAACACCAATTTCAAGCCCGATTGTTGCTCTGTTTTCTATCCTATAATCTCGCAAATATCGGGATAGATTTCTAAAAAACAAATTAGCGATTTTTAGAGTTTTCTACCTAGAAAAAGCATACGCAAGGCTTTATGGTCAAACTGTATAACAAAACCAAAAGGACACAGTATGACAGATCAAGAATTTTTATTAACAACAAAACAAGTTGCGAGGATGCTCGGATTGGCTCCATATACAATGGCAAAATTCAGAAGGAAAGGAATGGGACCAAAATATCTGCAATTGGGCAAAAATACCATCCGGTACAAAAAAACCGATGTTATAGCCTGGATAGACCAAATAATCGATGAAGAAAGCTTTGAATGAACTTTTTCTGCTCTTTCTACTGGATATTCTTTTTTTTAGAGGCATGTTGTACGCAACCAAAAAAGAGGTAAAAAATGTCAGAAAAATGGATATGTAAAAAACGCGCATTCAAGGAAACTTGGATAGATCGACTGTCTTCGGATGTCAATCTGCAAATTTCGGACGGGACTATCCCTGGACTGTTTTTGCGGTATTACTATCGCACAAAAACGATAAGTCTTTTCTTCTCGTGTCGAATAAAAGAAACGGGAAAAAGAAAGATAACGTTTATGGGCAAATGGTCAGAGTTTGAGAATGTTGATGCTGTCTACGCCAGAGCAAAAGAGTGGCGCAAAGCAATATTGAAAGACAGAATTTATAAAAGCACAGATACAACAATCCCAAGCGAAGACGTGGATGTGCAATCTGATCCAGACGCATTGAAACGAAACGAGTTAAAAAGAGAGTTGATAATAACAGCAAATAATAAGCAGGTGTTTGATGATGCCTTTATGCTTTACACAGAAAAGTACAGTGCATTGTATAAAAAGCCGAGCACGCAACACTCAGATAAATTGCTATACAGGGTTTATATAAAACCTTTGTTTGGTAAAAAGCTCGTCCAAGATATAAAAGAACGAGACCTTATAGATGCATATGCTACCTGGGCTAAACGAACATCGTTTTCAACAGCGAATAAAATTCTATCGTTAGTATCAAGTTTTTGGGACTGGTGTGAATCATATGGATACATGCCGCGCAAGTCCAACCTGTGCGGTTACGTCAAACGAGGCACTAACCCGAAATACAAACCAGTTGTGCTGGATCAGGATGGTTATAAACGGTTCTTTCAATCCTTAGAAAAGGGATTATGTATGAAATCAAGAACGCACTCACGAATGTTTCGTGTGATCAAAGTGCTGGCTTTGACTGGGTGCCGCCGGTCAGAAATCCGAGATCTTGAAATAGATGAAGTTTCACTGGCTGAAAAAATCATCCATTTGAAAGACAGCAAGACCGGACCGAGAGACGTGAAGCTGAGTGATGCGGCGGTCAAGGAATTAGAAATAGCGATAAAGGAAGCTGAATTGATCGGTAGCAAATATGTGTTCCCAGGCATATATGATAAGAATCAACCGGTGGACAACATCAGAAAACCGTTTGAATGGATCCTAAAAGATGCGGGTTTGCCACATATGCGTCTGCACGATCTACGCCACTCATTTATCACAATGGGGGCAAATCTGGGCGAAAATATGAACGCTATAAAGGATGCCGCCGGACACAGCCGATTAGCAACAACCGAACATTACACGCATTATGCCGATACTGAGACATTTAAGGCGGTAAATCACATTACGGAGGCCATATGTCAATAAGTGAATTATTAACTGGATATACCGTTTTATTACGGTAATGTTGTGAACAACCAAAGGGGGTAAACATATGAGAAAACCAAGGAAAAACGTATATTTGGCTGCGCTGGCTACCGCCATCAATAACGATGATGATTTGGATAAAATCCTGCAAATTGTGGGCGGAAGTTACGAAAGCGATGCGTACTGCTGGCTTGAATCTGGCCGCACAGAACGGGAAATCGTGACCCTATTACGCAGTATTGGATACGACATTCCAGTAGAGTTTAAGGGATCCGAAACCATCAAGTTTGACACCACAGTTCAAGAGGATTAACAATGGTGGAAATAAATAAAAAGTTCGGTTTCTATGGCACAATGAAAAACCAAGTTGGGCTTATACAAACCAAACAAATATGGAATATCACGTTGTTGAAAATTTCGGAAATGTATCCGGAAAAGAAAAAGGAAGAAATAATCGATTTGCTAAATTCACCGGCTGGTCGTCATTTCGCCGATGAATTAACAGATATGCCAGATAAACCAAACCCACACGTTGTTATGCTAAGAATTGCGTTACTGAATAGATTAAAGTTTGAAAGATGGTGGGCATATTTTTATGGGGTTAAGTTACCCACCAAAGATTTAAATAAACGATTGTTATATAAAAACGCGATTGAAAATCAAATTGGCAAAAAGCGTATCAGGGAATTGATGGCCTCTATTATAGGGTGTGCCAACAACAAAGTATGGGAAAACCCTAGGGTGTGGTTGAATGGGGAAAATACAACCACCCAGGAATTGGAAATTATGTGGTCATATATTCAAGAATACTTAACAAGCAAAAGGATCAAACATGGACACAAAAGAATCCCTGCGGAAAAAACTGAAAATTGCAGAACAACAAACACCACAGGATGTTAAATATCCAACGGACCTTGTAATCGATTTAAGGGGGCCACAGGGCAACGTTTTTCATCTGTTCGGGGTAGCTAACGATCTTGTGCGTCAACTCGCATTGTCGCCCGAAGAAAAAGCCGAATTTGAACGCGAACGTGAGGCACAAACATCCTATCAAGGCCACCTTGACTTAATGCGTAAATGGTTCGGTATTGTATTTATACAGTAGGAGTATAAATTCTTTGTTTTTACTTGAATATTTGTTATAACTATGCTTTAATCTAACGCTAGCTGAGAAAGAGGTAAATTTATGAAAATCATAGATAATATAAATGTGTTTGGTGATTCTTTGTCAAAAGGAATTGTTTTAGATGAAGATTCTAAAAAATATAAAATATCAGATAACAATGCCGTAGATGTATTTAGTCGTAATGTGCCTGTTTCTGTAAAAAATTATTCCAGATTTGGTTGTACAACAGATAAAGCTGTAAAAATAGCAGATGGTGTATTTAATAACGGATTAGAAAACGATTTGTTTTTGGTTGAATTTGGTGGAAACGATTGCGATTTTAATTGGGATATTGTTGCAGAAAATCCGACCAACAAAGATATTAAACCAAATGTCCCATTAGAACAGTTTAAAATAAACACGCAAACTATCATTGATAAATTACGCAAATTGGGGAAACGTATTGCTATAATGTCTTTGCCGCCAATTGATGCAAATAAATATTTTAAATGGATTTCCAAAGGAAATAAGCAACGTGCTACAAATATTTTGCAATTCTTGGGGGATGTGAATTTTATATACAGACACCAAGAATTATATGCGGTTGCATTTAAACAAATTGCCATAGATAACAATATTCCTGTGGTACCTGTGCGTGAAACATTGTTGAATATTCATAAATTAAGCGATTATATTTGTGATGATGGAATCCATTTGAACGAACAAGGCCAAGCAGTTGTAGAGAGTGTTTTTGAAAACACATATTTGTATTATCATCCAGATGTAAAACACATATAGGACACAATTCTTATAGGGTGGGAAAGTAGCCATATTATAACACACACAGCCGAAAAATCAAGCCGTCCAAACTTTATTTTTCAAGGTATCTTTTCTTATTGAAAATCAAAAAAACATATTGTATTTTGCTTTCATAAGGAAAGGAGTTGCCCTTTGTGGCGACCCCTTTTTCTTTTGAGAGAAACACATAACAAAAAAGGATCGTCATGGCAGAACTGGACTTTCCTATTGAGTTTTTAGATATAGAAAGTTTGGCGCAAAGATGGAAATGTGGGACCGCCATCATACAGGCACTGGCCGAAACAGATAAATTGAAGTTTTGTTTGCGACCTGCTGCACTTGAGATTGCGCTGGCAACAACAACAGAAAAATATTATAGCATGGTCCAACGATTATCCACTTTATACTTAGACCACCGATATGTGTATCTGATGTTTAAAAACAAAGACCACAAAATCGAAATAGCTCGTATCGGTCACTATGATATGAAAACAATCCTAACAAGTCCACTTCGCGTGGACTTTTTTGATCTGGTAATCCCCATTGCACAAATTGAAGAATTTGAATTTTTGCATAAAACAACAACCCAATACGTAACCGAATTTGAGTTGCTATCGGATGATTTTACTTGCTTCAGATGGCAGGGTCAAGAATACAAGTTTGGTGAAATGCAAGCAAAAGTAATAAAAAGATTATGGCAGGCACGAGAGGAAGGCAAGCCATGGATGTATGGCAAACACATTCTTAGAGACATAGATTCAAATGCCGAAAGAATTAAAAATATCTTTAGTCACAACAAATACTGGCGCAGAATCATTCAAGCTGATAGAACAGGAAAATATAAATTAAATATTCCACCAAAGCAATTGACACTATTTAGTTAAAATATCGGACAGATTTATAGGTCTACGTTTGTGACCATGTTGCATAATAACTCCACTCACTGTACGATCCACAGAATCGTATGAAATCATGTACGAATAAAACTCCCCATCAATAGAAATATTTAAAGCACGAACACCAGGGTTTTGTTGAACCGCTTCATCTATTTTTTGTTTGATAAAATCAATCGTAAATTTATCCATATCCAAATCATAGTAAAAACAAAGAATTGATTCAAGAGAATACAAGCAAGCACCAACGAGGCACCAACGAGGCACCAACAAGGCACCAACGAAGCACCAACTAGGGCAAAACTGGTCCCAATCTCCGCCCAACCACCTTACCGACAAACATAAAATAAATTCGTACAGTCAAATCATAGTTAAAGCAACAAAAAGCAAGGATTGACTATGAAAATGAATCTTATAGAGGAATTGATCCAAAAGAAAATTCTGATAAAGGAAGTCGATGTTGCTGAGTATTGGGGAATCAGTAAATATACTCTGCGAAGATGGCGTTCCACTGGTGAGGGACCAGTATTTCTTAAAATCGGTTGGAGGGTTTTGTATCCCCGCATGGCAATAAAGGAATATGAACGAACCAGATTGTTTCGTAGTACATCTTGTCGGATAACAGAAACAGAGGGAGGCAGTAGTGAAAAATAACGTTTCTATCTGCCCGAATTGTGGTCATAAGGTTGTTGAGTATAAACACTCTATGAATAAGACACTTGTTTCTTGTCTGGCGAGACTTAATGCATTGGGTGGTCGTGCTAGGTTAGACAAGATGCAATTGGATAACACACAATTCGCAAACTTTCAAAAGCTAAGATATTTTCATTTGGCTATACCCACAAATGAACACAACGAATGGCAAATAACAGATCAAGGTGTTTGGTTTTTACAAGGTAGGATCCAAATTCCCCGTTTCGTAATGACTAAAAATGCGGTTGTAATTCGTGAAAGCAACGAACTGGTGTTTATTAGCGAAGTAAAAGATTGTGTGCAGTACAAAGTAAATTGGCAACAACAAGCCAGTCAACCAACGTTATTCGATAAACAATAAGGATTGAAAATGAAAATACTCATAGACCCAGCATTAGCAGTACTTGTAAAAGATTTCTCAGATGCACAATGTGCAGAATTATTACGTTGCATTTTTGAGTATCCAAATCGTGATAGTGATTTAGGTGTATGGCAGTACATGAAAAAACAGATAGAAAAGGATGAGCAAAAATACAGAGAAAAATGTTTGAGGTTAAGCATAAATCGAGGGGAACGTGCGAACCTGAAATCAGCATTGAAATCGCAAGAGATATCATCAGCAGAAGAAGAGAAAGAAAAAAATATAAATATAAATAAAAATATTAAAGGAAGTGAAAGAAGTAATGCCGAAAATGCTGTTGAAAACTCTGTTGAAAATGTGTCGACGTTTTTAATTAACGGTAGTTTCTCATTTGATTCAGTCATCCAAGCCCAACCAAAGTTTAGAGATTATTTGGCATTGTTTCCTGCATCTGTAATCGAAACTGCAGAAACTACAATGAAAAGGAAACGCAGAGGTCAGAAAGTAAATATGATTCAAATATTAGATTGGATAGAAAAGCAATATGCATTTTATAAAAACAATCAAGAGGCTTAGCAATGAACTACAACATCAAATGGACACCAAGTATCATTGAAGATTGGTTGAAGGTCGCTGCGATGGTTGATAAAAGTTTGCCACCAGTACGACCATCAAAAGTGGTCGGGCAAAAATGGGACATCGTCAGAGAGTGGTATGAATATCTTTGGGATAAAGATGATGATATAAAACCACGTATACAACCAACAAATGAACAAGTATCTATGTGGGAAGAAGTTGTGTTGCGCTGGTTCAAGTTGATAGACAATACCATAGATAAAAAGATCGTTTGGATGCGTGCTTGCGATATGAGCTGGTCAAGAATAGGAAAAAAAGTTCATCTTTCAAGACAATCAGTCGCATTACATCATAAAAATACATTACAGGATTTAGCAAATAAAGTATGCACACTATATACAAAAAGTTCCAAAATATGATGAGCAAAGCAATGAATACCAACAAATAACAACCAAAATACAAAAACTGAAAAATTTTAGCACTTTACACCTTTGCAAAAATAACATAATATTTTCAGTATAATAGGACAACGATATACGAACCACCGCAAAGGTGGTTTTTTTAATACGCAAAATGGCAATCATTAAACTTGAATTATCATCATCGGATAACGACAAGCTGATGACCCTATGCGAAAAAGATGTCCTATTTACAGCTGCAAAAACTTTGACTCAAACGGCACAAAAAGCACAGAAGCAAGTCCAACAGCATTTGCATTCCACCTTTGTGCTAAGAAAACCGAATTTTGAGAAATCAATCAAGGTACGTTCCGCCACCAAACAGACACTTCAAGCAAGTGTTTACACAATGGCTGGCTTTGCAACATTGCAGCAAACCGGCGGCAGACGTGTCGCAAAAACCGGACAGCTGGCGATACCGCAGTACGATGACCTGCGTAATCTTAAGGCTGTCCGGAAAACCAATCAGCCTGATTCATTTCTGATGACATTAAAGTCTGGCGGAATGGTTATCGCACGAAGAGTTAATAAAAACATTGAGATTTTATATCACATCAAGAACGTGGCATTTGTTCCGAAACGTTTAGAGATGATCGAGATCGGCGAAAGTGTCGCCAAGACTGAATTTCCTCGGCTGTTTTCCCAGAATTTACAAGACCTGTAGAAAGAAAAAGGTACTGTCTGGAACTTAATCGCCCGAGGGTAACGGCGAGCAAGGCACTTCGCTACACATAGAATTGAAAAATAGGTTCGCAGGTTCGCACTTTGACGTTTTGTTGGCTAAAAACAAACATTTAAGTGCGAACCTAAAGTGCGAACCTGGTTCGCACCCAACAGAAAGGAAAGGATATGAACATTGATTTCAAAGATTTACAACTTGGTGTTGAGTATGTGGACATCAATTTGATAAAACCATTTGAAAAAAATCCACGTACGCATACCAAAGAACAGGTCCAACAGATCGTCACATCAATGATGAAATTCGGTTGGGTCAATCCGATACTGGTTGATGAAAACTACGAAATCATCGCAGGTCATGGACGTTTGCTTGCTGGGCAAGAACTTGGTTATGAAAAGGTTCCTGTCTTACAGTTGAAACATCTTACCAAAGATGAACGGCTTGCATTGTTAATTGCGGATAACAAAATCGCAGACAATGCAGGTTGGGACGAAGATCTGTTACAGCAAGCGATGGAGGAATTGAATAAAGGTAACTTTGATTTAGAGACGTTAGGGTTTTCTAACAAAGAACTTGAAAAGATCAGAGCTACATTTGAATCCGAAAAACAATCTGCCGAGATTGAAGATGTTGTGCCGGATGTAGAACCACAGCAAGTAGTCAGTAAGATTGGTGATCTATGGCAACTGGGAGAACATAAATTGTTATGTGGCGATTCCTGTTTGCCAGAAAACTATGCGAAGTTGATGGGTGATGAAAAGGCCACAATGGTGTTTACAGATCCGCCATACAATGTGGCATACGATGAAGGCTTTAGAAATAACAGTGAAAAAGCAAACAACCCGAGACTTATAAAGAACGACAATCTTGGCGATGAATTCCAAGGGTTCTTAACCAAGGCATTAACGAACATCGTAAAGTATACAACCGGTTCATTATACATCTGTATGGGTGGTAGTGAATTACATACTTTGTATCACGCATTTGAAGATGCCGGTGGCAAATTTGATGCGTATATCGTATGGGTCAAAAATACCTTTGCATTGTCGCGATCAAGATATCAGCACCAACACGAATGGATATTATTCGGTAAAAAACAAGGCGAAACTGCACCTTGGTATGGTGGTCGCAATCAAACAGATGTTTGGAACTTTGATAAACCGACAAGCAATGATTTGCACCCAACTATGAAACCTGTGGCATTGATAGAACGAGCCATCAACAATTCCAGTCGCACGATGGATATCGTGTTGGATGGATTTGGT
>Ga0265300_10002782_pt1 | contig 14826 bp, 18 predicted proteins | sample AusTroGonzalo_MG_FD_193482 | JGI IMG/M metagenome (GOLD analysis project Ga0265300, IMG submission 193482) | Bovine rumen microbial communities from tropical cattle in Woodstock, Queensland, Australia - Gonzalo_03 | ecosystem: Host-associated > Mammals > Digestive system > Stomach > Rumen ...
CAGAAGCTCTCCCTTGCCCCCGGTGAAACCGCAAAGGCCACAATCACCCTTGACGGTGAGGCCTTCGAATACTACAACGAGATGATTGACGAACTCTCCGTCAAGCCCGGACGTTACCAGATCCTCTATGGCACCTCCTCGCTCGACAAGGATCTCCAGTCCTTCGACTTCACTGTCATCTAATATTATATAATGTATAAGAAAAGAGCGACCGTCAGTAGGCGGTCGCTCTTTATTTCGAGAGTTTAGAGCCAGATAGGCCCGTGTCCGAGACAACTGGTGGTGCCGAGTGCCGTCAGGGCGGCAGTTGCGGCGGCGATGACGATGCGGAGGATAACCTCCCAGAGGTTCTTTTTCATAGATCACCTCCTTTCTTTAACCGTTGCCACCTCCGCCGTTGTTGTCAGCCTCGGGAGCCAGCACGTAGCTGATCGGCGTCTTCTTCTGGAAGCGCTTCTGCTTGCCATTGATCGTGCGGATCTCGCTCTGCACCACATACCCGTACTCGAAGATGCACTGCTCCTTGAAGGAGCGGCTGGTGAGCTTCTCACCCTTCGTGTTCTCCGGCGAGAAGTTGATCTTGATGCCGTTGATCATGGCGTCGGCACCAGCTGCCACGGCAGACTCGATGTCGTTCTTGCCCTGCTTCTGGCCATCGACGCTCGGTGAGAACGTGCCCAGTCCGTCGAGCTTCACGGGCTGTCCCTGTGCGAGCAGCTCGCTCATACACTCAACCACCTGACCCAGTACCAAGACACACATCTGATAGTCGGCGATCTTGCCGTGACTCGTCATGTGCTTGGCGAATCCCTTCAGGTTAAGGGGCTCCTTTGAATCTACCTCGGCAAACCACTTGCCGAATGCGGTGCTGTCGTCGTTGGTGTTCTGACGCAGGTTAATCACCATTGGAATGTTTGATCTTGCCATTTCTTTTGTTCCTTTCTTTCTTTTTTAATTAAACATAAGCTTTAAAATTCTCTTTGTAACCCTTCCGAGCCTCCCGCCTGCGCACTACGTTCCTCTCTTCTGAATCACTGTGCAAATTTACGAATTATTTTTAAAATACGAAAGTATTTCCATGTTTGTAAACGCCTTCTGCCGCTTTATTCGGTATTATTCAGTATTTTACCAATTTATTTGCGCTTTTCTTTGGTCATTTCGCAGATTTTTACTATCTTTGTACCGTCAAACTAAAAATCTTAATCGTCAATGTTACAAACCAATCTCAAACCACAAAGTCTTGGCCGCACAGAACTTGCGGCCCGTTACTTTCCCTACATCCAGCCCAAGTCTGCTTGGGAAAAACTAAGAGCACTTCTCCTTGAAGATCCTGCCCTATCCCACCTGACAAAACTCCGGCGCCGCACATTCCTTCCTGCGGAAGTAAACATTATTTACCAAAACTTAGGGCAGCCATGAGCTGCCTTTTTTAGGCCATTTTCGCGCCTCTGACTTTCCTTAGACCAAACTCCGACTTTCATTTCTTAAAACCTCGACTTTCCTTAGACCAAACTCCGAGTTTAAATAAGGCTCTTCCCTTAACACTATCAGTGTCTGTATAGATGTAAACTATTTTCAAAATACACTATCTTGTTCATTATGCATTGTGCAATTGTGCAATTGGTCTAATCCGTTGGTTCAAAAATCTTTCAAATTTACTATAATATTATATATATATTATAATATATATATAATATTAAATATAATGGATTATTTTTCCTGCACAATGAAAACCACTAATTGCACAATTGCACAATTGCACAATGCACAAACATTTATAGGGCTTTTCTTGTTTGTATTGAAAATATTGCTTATCTTTGCAGCCAAACAATAAGAATGATCTATGAAAATATATAAAGGCGAATTCGATAAGAAGCTGGAGTTGCAGATCGCACCGGCGATTATGGCGGGGTTCCCCTCTCCGGCAGAAGAGTACTTTTCTGAGACGCTCGACTTCAACCGTGATATGATCCGCCATCCAGAATCCACGTTCTACGGACGGGTGAAGGGTGACTCGATGATTGATGTGGGCATCGAAGAAGGCGACATCGCCGTGATAGACAAGAGCATAATAGCCGAGCACGGTGACATCGTGATAGCCTACCTCAACAGTGAGTTCAACGTGAAGCGTCTGGATATGTCGCACAGGGATGACGGTTACATCGAACTGAAATCCGAGAATCCTTCGGGCCCGAACTTCCGCATCAATGAGGATGATGATTTCCAGGTTTGGGGCGTGGTCGTCTATACCATCAAACAGTGGAAGAAATAGGCTATGTACGGCATCATCGACTGTGATAACTGCTACGTCTCGTGTGAGCGTGTGTTCCGTCCGGATTTGGAGGGAATGCCCGTCGTCGTATTAAGCAATAACGACGGCTGCGTAGTGGCCCGCAGCAACGAGGCCAAGGCGCTGGGCATCAAGGAGGGCACCCCCTATTTCCAGATGCAGCAGCAGTTCCCCAATCAGGAGATAGCCGTCTTCAGCAGCAACTACGAGCTGTATGGCGACCTGACCTCTCGCGTGGTGATGATCATCAGCCAGGAGGCGCCCGCCTACTTCCGTTATAGCATCGACGAGTGCTTCGTCTATCTCGACGGCATGGAGCGCATCAATCTCCAACAGTGGGGCGAGCGTCTGCATCAGCGCATCAGGCGTTCCGTGGGCCTGCCCGTGAGCATCGGCCTGGCACCGAACAAGACGCTGGCGAAGATTGCCTCGAAACTGGCGAAGAAGTTCGAGGTGTACCGTCACTGCTGCATCATCGACAACGACGACAACCGCATCGCTGCGCTGAAATGGCTGCCCGTGGAAGATGTGTGGGGCATCGGGCGCCGGTATGCTGCCAAATTGCAGGCGCTGGGATGCAGGACCGCATACGATTTTGCCCAGCACCATCGCGACTGGGTGCGCCTCACGTTCAACAATATCAACATCGTGCGCACGTGGCAGGAACTCAACGGCGAGGATGTCGTGCCCAATGAGGAGCTGACGAAGAAGAAGAGCATCTGCACCAGCCGTTCCTTCAATGGGATGATTTCAGACAAGGACCAGTTGCGCACGCATATCTCCAACTACGCCAGCCGTTGTGCAGAGAAACTTCGCAGACAGGACACGGTGGCATCCGTCGTGGGTATCTTCGTCAGTACCAATCCCTTCCGCGAAGACCTGCTGCAATACTGGAAGTATCAGGAGCTCAGGCTCATCACTCCCACCAACAGCACTATCCCCATCGTGCAGGCAGCCTCGGAACTGCTCGACAGTCTCTTCATCCAGGGGTTGCAGTACAAGCGCGCGGGAGTCATCGTCAATGGCATCTCGCCGAGCAGTCCGCTCCAGCAGGATCTCTTCGATGTAGATGCCGGGCAGATCCGGAAACTGAAGAAACTCGATGCCGCCGTCGATCTCATCAACAAGCGCTACGGCTCCGAGACCGTCGTGATCGGTGCCCAGCAATACACCAAGCCCCACGGTGAAGGCAAGGCCGATGTCTTTGCCGATGCCATCAAGCACGACCACAAGAGCAAAAACCCCACCACAAGATGGAGTGATATCATTGAATTAAAATGAGGACAATAAACATTTAAGCAAGACACATATATGTTCTAAGATGTGCTTAAATAAGTTTTAAAAAACATTAATATTATGAGCATGGTAACATTTTTTTTCTTATCTTTGCAGTCAAAAGAGACTAAAACGAAGAAACGATAAAAAGATCTATGCCTTCGCACCTCTACATAGCAGCCAATACAGGCACCGCCAGAACATGGAAAGGTGGGGCACATATTTTGCGTAACTGCCTGATAATCACCCCCCCCAGCTACATCGCCTCCAACAAGGCTTAAACAGATTCTTTATTCGCGCCTCGGCGCGGAAGCCTCATACGGCACGTCCAACCTCCAAGACAATGGGGCGAGGCGTGCTGCTATCGTTATGTCGTGACTATACAAATGTATTACAATAATTTAAAAACTCTCAGGTTATGAAACAGAAATCATTACTCTGGATGTTTGCCGCCATCCTGGCAATCTGCGGCACAATGACGACGCTGACGTCGTGTAGCGAGAAAACAGATAATCCTGTTCCTGTGCCACCCTCGAACATTGAGGATGAGGAAGTGGCGGACCTATTAAAGGGTAGTTGGATCTACGATATCGACGGAGATCCAGACGTTGACTTCATGGGTGCCACCTACACCTTTGGCGATGAGGGGAAGGTCACTGCTGGCTTCTACTACTTCGATAAGAATAAAGATGACTACTTGACAGCCGACCTCGGTTTCACCTACCGTGCGCTCTCCAGCGTGCAGGCGGGCAGCAGAAAACTGCATCAGATAATAATGAGTCCTACGGCAGAAACCCTTAAAGAACTTCATTTGGACGGATCGCCGTCGCTAACAGACACCCTGTTTGTGGAGGTCATAGGGAAAAAACTCCGCTTGATGGAAGATGTGGATGAGGCCGAGCCTTACGTCTATGAGGGGGTAACCTACGACTTTGCCACTGTTTTCAAACGTGGCACGGTCGATGTCAGTTCGTTCGACAAGGCCAAGGTTAAGGAATTTATCGCTCAGATAAAGAAAGAGATGGCGGTCTTAGAAGAGCAGAATGCCCAACAGACACGTAGTGCCAGTAAGGCCAAGACACGCTTCGCATCTTCTACCGGCAGAGACTTGAGCAAGTGGATGAAGGACATTCCTAGCTCCACCAAGGTGCGCGACTTGATGTTGCCCGGCTCGCATGACAGTGGCACCTACGGATTAAGAGGTGTTTATATGACCACCTTTGGCAAGACCCAGATAGAGGGCTTGGAAAGTCAGTTCGATTTTGGCTGCCGCGTGTTCGACCTTCGCACGCGCAGTGTAAAGAAGAATGGGGAATTTGATAACTACATCTTCCACGATATGATGGACTGCCAAACGAGCTTGGAAGATGCGCTCTACAACATCAAGATGAGTTTGAATGACAACCCCTCGGAAGGCGTGATTATCACCATCAAGTGCGAGGGCAACCAAGTGTCCAACGCCATTAACGATTTTACAGATTGGCTTGATGAAAATGTTTATAGTAAGGTCGATTTCTTAGGTAAAGCACCGAAGACGTTGCTCAAAGAATTCATGAACAAGTTTTTTAGTAATACTGGTCTCGTCAAAGTCGACTACACAGGGCTCAGTAAGGCAAGGACGACAGACCGAACTGTGGAGTTGGTGAAGAACATGTTCCATGGCAGTGGCATGCTGGCCCAGTTCAAGTCCGACATGACGATGGACGACCTGCGCGGCAAGGCCCTTGTGATTCTGCAAGACTATGAAACCCCACATAGTGGATGGGAAGGCCTCGATGACTATATTGCACTCAGCAAAAACAACAAGTTCTTTACTCCCAATGAAAAGGTCAGCGTTGGTGTTAAAGAGCAGAACAACTGGGACCAGGAAGAAGATCAGTCACAAGATGCTTATGTAGTGGAGAAGAGTAAGCAATTCAAGGATATGCTTCAAGAAAGCACGAAGCCTGAGAATGCCGACAAGTGGATCGTCAATGCCTGTAACGGCTACTTCCGCGACGGCGGCACGTGCTTCCCCGACTACGTTACCTACGCCTCGCGTACCTATCCGCTCATGTTAGCTGATGTGGAAACCACTCCCGGCTGCCGAGGCATTTGTATTTTAGACTACGTAGGCCAAGAATACGTAGACCATGCCTATCTTCTTAAGGTCTTTACGGGATGGCGTGCAATTAAAGACTTCGCTGCTGCTGCTGTCGGAGCTATTGCCGGGAAAAGTGCTCCCTTTATCCAAATGTTTACAGCTAATTATTGGGCTGCCATCAACGATTGTCCAAACCGTAACACCAATGCCCGTCAGTTGATGGAGGCAATGATTGAGCGCAATTTCACCAATGGTGAAATAAGAAACAGAGACCGCCAGATTATCCCTACCGGCGGCGCCTATACCAAGAGATCTGAGTCGTACGAAAAGTTGTTTGATGACGACCGCAATACCAAGTGGTGCGTCGATGAGGATGACAAGGACTGGAATGGCCATTTCATGGACGATAAAATCTGGGCTTGTGAGTTCCATACGGTAGCCCCCGTCAGTCCTATTGGCTATACCCTTTATGCAGGCAATAACGCCAAGAGATACCCAAAACGCAACCCTAGGAAGTGGGGGCTGTTAGCCAAACTGAACAAGAACGATAAATGGACGAAGATCTCTTGGCGCGAGTATGACAAGGATGGTGGAAGATATGCAGTGCCTGCCGAGGACCTTAAACCAACAAAAATGATTCCGTTCAACGCTGATTGGACTCACCTTCCCAAGATGCAGTATTTCCGGTTTGAGGTGTATTCCAACCTCGGTGACGACTATTTACAGCTTTCCGAATTCGTACTCAACTACGACGACTGATCGTCTTTTACAATCATCCATAAAAATGCGTCGGATTTCACCGTCCGACGCATTTTTACCAATTTTACATATTATAGATAATATTGTAAATTCATGAAGAAGTATCTTATCGCACTTTTGGTCGTCATGGCATTCTTTGCCGCGCAGCCCCAACTGTCGGCACAGCCTGTAGACCGCAGCCAGGCTCTTAAACGTGCCCGCCAGTTTATGTATGAAAAGGGTCGCCGGATCTCAGAGCAGATCCATCCCGCCCATGCACGTGCTGCCGGCAATATGGCGCAGCCTGCGTTCTATGTGTTCAACGCCGACCAGCAGCGGGGCTTCGTCATCATCAGTGGCGACGACCGCCTGCCCAGCGTGCTCGGCTATTCGGAGCGTGGTTCGTACGTCGACGAGGATATGCCGGAGAATATGCGCTCGTGGCTGCAGGCCGTGTCGGACAATATCGGCTACATGCAGCGTATGAATGTCACCCGTCCCCTTCGTGCGATAGAGAATCTGGGTGAGCCGATAGAGAGTCAGCTGACCTGCCGCTGGGACCAGTTTACACCCTTCAACAACGACTGCCCTGTGGTCTATGTCTATGCCGACAGTGCGCGCACGATTCCTTATGAAAAGCCATCGGGTCGCGGTGTCACCGGCTGTGCTGCAACGGCCTTGGCGCAGGTGCTCTACCAATGGAAGTACCCCAGCAAGACCTTGATGGAAATACCTGCCGTTACGTCGATTAAGGGCGAGAATATGGTCAAGAAGCCTGATGGTAGCCGTGAAAGTGTCTGGACGATGTTCAGCGACGTGGCCATTCCCGCCGGCACACCCATCGACTGGGACAATATGATAGACGAGTACACCCATCGCGACTCGAACCGCAAGGTCATCGTTGATGCAGACGGCAACATCATCACCGAAGGCACGCCTGAACAGCAGGCGGCAATTGCCAGCCTGATGCACATCTGCGGCGCTGCCCAGAGCATGTCATACGGGCCAGACTTCACTTCCGGATCTGCGGCTGTAAACTTTATGACGGCGATGGGGGTTGCGGCTTATTTGGGCTTTCTCAACGTCACATTCCAGCAGCAGGGTGCCTACGACTATGACACATGGATCCGGAAACTCTACGATGAGTTGAAGGTGGCCCGCGCCGTCAGTTTCGGCGGCAGCAGCTCGTCGGGCGGACATGCGTTCGTCATCGACGGCTACGACAAGGAGGACATCTTCCACGTCAACTGGGGCTGGAGTGGACTGGCCGACGGCTTCTACCGCATGTGCGAACTACTGCCTGAAGAGCAGGGTACGGGCGGTGCCTACTTCAACGACGGCTTCCGTTGCTCACAGTCGTATCTCACCGGACTCTATCCCGATGCGAAGATGGTCGCTCCCGACGTGCATTGTAACGTCTTTGCCTGTGATGTCCCCGAGGTCGACGTGAAGGAAGGCAGCTATACGCTGCCCGTTTCCATCATCACCCTCAATATGAGTCACCTTGGCGGCTACGATGCACAGTTGGCTCTGGGAGTCTTCGGTGACGACGGCAAGATGCTGGCGGTGTCGGATACTATCAAAGGACAATGCAGTTTCATGTCAGGTTTCATGAGAACGGGTGAGCCCATGACCATCACCTTGACCGAGACGATGCCGAAGGTTCAGACCGTCCGCCTCTGCTACCGTTTGCAGGACGGCGACGAGTGGAAGGTGTGCACGGGCGATAACGAGCTGCGTGTTACCATCGACGATGCCGGGGCGAAGGCAAAGGTGGAGAAGATAGCCGCCTATACGCTGGAGAACGTCGGCAAGGTGCCTGTATACACGTTTGCTGCCGACAAGGACATCGAGTTCACTTATCGTGCCAAGGTGACGTCGGGTACTGTACATGAGACGCTACTCACTCAGGCCATCCTGGGCGAGATGAAGGACGGAACGATAGTACCCGTCAGCGCCATCGAACCAGTGAGCTCGCCCGCTTTACAGGCTCTCTATGGCTCGAAGGATATGGAGTTCGACCTCACGTGCCGCTTCTACGCCGGAACCCTGCAGCCCGGTATCTACCTGCTGAAGATGCATGGCACTACTACACTCTGCGATAACGACATGGGCCTTCTGGTTGTCACTGACCCCACTGACCCTACCGCCATCCAGTCTGTCCTGTCGGTCAAGAACTTGCCGTCGGGGTACTACAACCTGCAGGGTCGTCGCGTTAACTCACCACAGCGCGGCATCTACATCCACAGTGGCAAGAAGGTCATCATAAAATAGTGAATTCCGGTTAATTACTTACAAAGTACTCACAGAGGACCCTCTGTGAGTACTTTTTTATGCCCTTTTGCGACAAATACGACAGGCGTTCGGGCCGGTGTCGCAGAAATCCCGTGTGTGTCGTAACAAACAGAAGTAAAAAACAGGAAAAATCTTGGAATGGGCCCCAAAACGTCGTAACTTTGCATCAGAAAATTAAAAAAACAAGTTTAACAATTTAAAAAAAGTAAAGTTATGAAGTACAACAAGATTTTTGCCAATGAGCTCCCAGCTACAGTTAAGGTATTCGTTATGATGCGTTTCCCAGAGTTATCAATCGCATTTGCAGAGAAGAGTGTTTCATCATCGGGAACTGGTTTCCTCGTCAGCCTGAACGACGGCACCGACCTCGAGTTCAGCCCATCAGGAACCTGCACCAGTATACGCAACAACTATAATGTCTTCCAACCCATCTTATTATAGCTTCCCCATCAGGACGCTATTTTCCCCTTAAAGGGCTCTGACCCTTTGTGAGGTCTCTGTCTGAAACATTGAAGCCGTCGACATTCACATGCCGGCGGCTTCTCCTCAAACTAATCTTTCATCTAATACTATGCAAAATTTGCTATCTGATGTTACTCAGCAGATCCGAGGGAGAGGTCTCTTGCATGCGGATGTAGGCGAAGAGTTTTTTACCAGCATCCTTCAGGCTGGCACCGAAGACATAGACCACATCGTCGATGATGAGGAAGCGGTCGTGGTTACGCTGGCATATATTTATTATAATAGGTGTATACTGTTGGTTATGACGTTGCACGTCGAGCTGCTGCTGTTGAGAGAGCTGGCGGGTGTAGATGGTGGCAGAGACGTTGGATGATCGTTTGCTAAGCATGGTCAGTGTTGTCTCGTCGATGTAGTTATCTACCAGTACGATGGATTGTTTCGCCTGTTTGATGAGGTTGACAATATGCACATAGGCATCGAAGATCTGCCCGTCGTAGAAGATGCCTTCTATTGGTGGTAGGGACGAGCGGACGAAGAAATCCACCTTCTTACGTAGTTCCGCTATCTCCATTCCTTGTTCAACCATTTTTTGCTCGATATCAAACATTCGCTGATTGACAGCATACCCTCTTAACAAATACTGTTTCAAGACACCATTAGCCCACCTTCTGAATTTGGTTCCATTGAGAGACTTCACACGATAGCCTACTGATATGATGACATCCAGGCTATAATACATAACAGGCTTGTCAGAATTTGGAATGTGCAAAAAATGCACATTGCTTTCTTTGTCACATTCGCCTTCTTTGAAGACATTGTTTATGTGGCGGTTGATGACACTTCTGTCACGAAGGAACAAGTCTGAGATCTGTTGCTGAGTGAGCCATACGGTTTCATTCTCTACTCTGACCTCCAGCCTGATAGTTTTATCGGGCTGATACATGACGATTTCACCTTTAGTTGATTCGTTGTTGATCATAATTATTGTACATTAAGTTTAACTTTGGTGCTGCAAAGATACTGTTTTATTTTGAAACCACCAAACTTTTCAAAGAAAACTTGCATTTCCCTTTGTATATAAATAAGGTGTAGGTTGAAAAACGCCAAATATTTAGGGAGTTTTCATTGGCATTTTCTTAAAAACGGACAAGGGATTTTGAGGCGCGCCGTGTGGGAATCGGGGATGGGCAGAAGAAGGGTTGCCACATTATTTTTACACGGGCAGAGACTTAACAATTATTAGCGAAAACTCGCTTGTTTTTTCCTCTTTCAATTGGGGATTATTTACTACCTTTGCAGCTGATTTGCCCCTAACTGGCAATCCCCATTTATGATGACTCAGGACCCCTACCAGAAGCAGCAGAAACGCGGCAAGCTGAAGATCACGCAAGAAGACGTGGTCCGGGTCATCATGAGAATCATAGACATCAACGGCCTGGATGCTGCCAAGACTGCTTTCGGACAGATGAACGATTATTTCTCCACAAAGAAAGGATGGGCTGAGACAGCTGATGAGGTCTATGATCTCTTAGCCGACAAACGCAAGGAGGAGAAGCTGGAAACACAGCGGGCTGGTGCAGCCAACATTGTTGTGATGAATCAAAACAAAAATGAGTCTATATCCACAGGCATCGGCAAAGTGGATCAGCTGAATGGGGTGATAGAGGATGGTGCAGAAGTAACACACACTAAACACAATTAATCGATATGACAGTAGAACAGAAAAAAGCCTTGCTGGGAGAGATGCCCGGATTCCTGCAAGGTGCACAGATCGGGCAATTCAACATGTTTGTAGAGAGCGGTGCCAAGGTGGTATACAATGAGTATGCTGCCCAGGAGGAGAAAAAGAAGGGTGACATGGATCCTGCAGCCAAAGACGCCATCATGGATTATGTGAAAAGACTGATGCCGATCGTCAGGGAACAGTATCAGGGTATGTACGAGAACATGTGGCTTGGGATATTGGAACTGAAGGAGGTAAAGCTTCAGGTTTATAATAAAGGTAAACAGCAGGACACGACCTTCAACCGTAACTTTGTGGCACAGATCATCCACCAGTTAGGCAGCCGCATATATGTGCCCGATGCCAATGCAGTTGTGATGGCTGAGCATCTGGAACCGGGAAAGGGTAAGGATCACCCTGTCAGACAGAAACTGGGAGAGATGCCTGAGAAGGTAGTGATAAAGGCTGTCGAGGAACTGATAAAAGACAAGATTTAGAGTCGTCTTGTGAAAGAATCGTGAAAGTTGAGCTTCCGTAAAAAGAGGCCCAACTTTTTCATTTTCAGAGAGTTGCATAGCTGTGAAAGTTCCGTGCAACTTTCTTTCTTTTTTTCACTCAACCTTTCTTTCTAATTTTGACCCCTGAAAGCTGATGCGGCGAGAAAGACCGGTCCTCGAAGCTCAGCAATAACGTTCAAAATTAAACAAAATGAAAGAACTATTTTTAAGAAAGAACAAAGATGGAAGATTGACCATCATGTCCCCCAAAAGGCTGGTAATGACATCACTCTTCGTCGAAGGTGTGAAAGCGGAAGATGAAGACATGAGCATGGACTTCCCCGTAGCTAAGAAAGCAGAACGGGAGATGCAGACCATCCGCAAGAAGGTGAGCCAGGATCTCTTCGACCTGCTGACGATGCAGCTGATGGGATTCCGTGGAGACATGCAGTATGTGATGGCTGAGAATCTTGTGATATTTGCCTGCGACCACACAGCCTATACCACTGGTTGCCCCAGCGTCGATACGGTACTCGACATCTGCTACACATGGATCGCTGAAGAGCAAGGGATTATAGTCGAGAAGTTCAAGAACCTTATATGATGATTAGCGTATGACAATGCATGTTTTTGCAACGATTATGGCACTTTATCCCTTCACCAAGACGGAGGAGATCGCCTACGAGTTCGGACTCTCTGTTGTCAAGATCAGAAAGATGGCCAGAATCTGCCGTGTGAGCAAGAATGCGGAATTCCGTAGTGACATTGGACGAATGAATGGTCGTAAGAGTGTGGACAGGTGCATCCAGCATAGGATCCGCCGGGAGCACCGGACCGTCAAACTCTGGAACGAGGGACTGTCGATTGGTGAAATCGCCAAAAGACTGAAGGTCACGAAGAATACTGTTTACAAGTATCTGCTCCACGCAAAGAAAAAGGGTGTTAAACTTAACAGACAATCGTAAAATGAAAAAGGAATTCAGAAAGCATTTGCAGAAATTCTGCGACATCAGCAACTGGACTCGTATGCACAAGCCCAGGGCTGGCAAGGAGAACGCTGAGGCTGCGGAGAAACTGGCAGAGGACATCCTCCGCATGTTCTTGAAGAATGAGCCAGGATATGACGGTACAGCCATCATGCTGACGGCTCTGGCTATGGTGAACTCGTATGTGCAGAAGGCGGTCTTCTACAGCAATGCCTTTGAGATCAATTCTGACATACTCCTGAAAGACAAGTATGAGGATCTTTTCGAAGGCGATGCGTGGATGATGCTTCATCATGACAAGGTCCAGTTCCAGATGGAGGACTTTATCAGGGGAGAGGTAAACCCGATGCATAACGAACTAGAGAAAAATTAAAAAATTAAAAGATTAAAAAATTAGAGAATGATGAATAACGAAGAATATATCGAGAAACCTGAAGGTAAGCCGGTGAAGAAATTCAAGGCGAGAGTAAGTCTTTATCCCAATGATGTGGTAGTGGTAAACCCGCAGGAGCCAAGAGAGAGCAACCGCAAGATCATTAAGCAGAAGGGCAAGTCTTCTTTCTACAAGTCAGAAGGCGAAAAGGAATCAAGCTATTCCATTCATATTAATGTGGATGCGAACGATCCGGATCCCGTGGCTACGATGCAGGAGCGCTTCAATGAACTGACGAAAGGGGAACTCAAAGGAGAGTTGAAACTTCAGGTGAAAGGTAAGCTCATCTATGACACCCCTGTATTGCAGATTTACTTGAACAAGACGCAGAAGCAGGTGATCATCAAGACTACGCTGGATTGTGGGCCTACCATCGAGCGTGAACTGCTCCAGCTTCAGGGAGATATGGGGCGCGTGATCGGAGCGAACTATTCAGAGATCATCAAGGTCTTTAATACTAAAGACAGGAGAGAAGGAGTAAGGAGAGAAGGAGAAAGTAGAAAAGAATCCGAATTCCCGACAGCCGAGGAAATCATCGACAGAGTTTAAAACAACGAATTTAACGAATTACACGAATTAAGAATATGCTATTTACAGATTTTTCAAGAGGATGCTATTTCGACGGGATGATTTATGCCGAGACAATCCTTGCGGAGGCGCAGGAAAGGAAGAGGATGGATTATACCCCTGAGCTGAATTATCAGACCATCGTCAAAAAGATTGGCACATGGATAGAAGGTTGGCTGGCGTTCACCATGCCGAGGCCGAGTGAACTGATGTACCTCTATGTGGATGCTTTCCTGATGGTGATGAAAGCCCAGAGGAAACCGCTGACAATGGAGAACTATGCTGTCTTTTCCGAGGCGCTAAAGTATGACGTGATGAGGTCGATGTTGGGATGTTTCGTGAAATACGATGACGGCGTCAGGACGAACTACACGTTCAGAAAGAAGCGCAGTGCAAAGGAGATCCTGAAAGAATTAAAGTCAGATAAATAATTTAAAAACAGAACTATAATGGAAAACTTAGTAACAATCGTAGAGGTGGGCGCATACTCAGAGCGCCAGTATCAGAAACAAGATGGTACCACGGAGTACTTTAAGAGCCGTGGGGTAGTGATGAAACGCGGAGGTGATGTTGTGTATGGCGAGATGACAGGAGAACTGGCCTCGAAGAACCGAGACACGCAGTATTATCAGAACCAGCCGTACATCGTGAAGGGCTTCTGGAAGCACCGTACTTGGGGTGACAATAATGACCGACACGAGAATGCGTTCTACATCACGGACCTGCAGACACTTTAACGACAACGGATTTAACGGATTAGACGGATTAAAGAATGATTACATTTCAAGAGAACACACATTTTTCTCAGGCTCTTCCCTGCACAAGGGAAGAGTTCTGGGAGCAAGTGAAGAAGCCTAGTACGAGGTGGCGCATTGATATGCGAAGGGCCATTATTGCAGCGGTGGATGCTTCAAAAACCCAGGGCGCGGTGGCTCTGCATAATCTGCTCCAAAATAGCGAATATCAGAAGTTTTTGCTGAAAAAGCAGAATCTGAAGAAAAAGGCTGCCAAGGAGGCGTGGGAGAAGAAAACGGATGCAGAGAAACTGCTGGCTTTTGCTCAGGAGGTGAAAGATAATCTGCCTGCATTTATCTTTGCATGCAGGGAATTCGACGAGACGGAAACTGCCAAGGGCGGGATGTTCAGACATCGCAGGTTGGCTGATTGTCATCTGAATGGTCTCTTTATGCTCGATATTGACCACATTGAGAATCCTTTTGAGGTGTGGTATAAGATGAGGGATGATAAGGAACTGATGAAATCAATAGCATTGGTCCATATCACCAGCAGTTCTTTCGGCATCCGTATTGTGGCCACGGCAGACATCAATACAGGCAATCTCGCTGATAACCAAATATCTTTGGCTCAGAAGTTAGGCTATAAGGCTGATGAGAGTTGCATCGATGCTACAAGAAACTCTTTTGCTCCTAAAGAGGAGGACATTATTTATATTAATGAGGATTTACTTTTTGATTAC
>Ga0265300_10002783_pt1 | contig 14824 bp, 10 predicted proteins | sample AusTroGonzalo_MG_FD_193482 | JGI IMG/M metagenome (GOLD analysis project Ga0265300, IMG submission 193482) | Bovine rumen microbial communities from tropical cattle in Woodstock, Queensland, Australia - Gonzalo_03 | ecosystem: Host-associated > Mammals > Digestive system > Stomach > Rumen ...
CATCCTCGCCTTGGGTCTGTGCCTGGGTATGGTGCTGACGGCAGAGGAAGCAGGGTTCAGCAGTGCACTCGGTGCTTTCGTGATGGGATCTATCCTTGCCGAGACAGTGGAATCGCATCGTATCGAAAAACTGATGACACCGCTGAAGAATGTCTTTGCAGCTATCTTCTTCATCTCTGTGGGTATGATGATTGATCCGGCTTCATTGGCGGAATACTGGGTGAGCATCGTCTATGTCAGCCTGGTCATTATCATCGGAATGATTCTCTTTGCTACCTTGGGTTGCTGGTGGGGCGGTCAGACGATGCGCGACTCCATGCTGACCAGTTTCTCGTTTGTCCAGATTGGCGAGTTCTCGTTCATCATCGCTGGACTGGGTACAAGCCTGGGTGTTCTCAATCCTGTCATCTATCCTATCATCGTGGCATCCAGTGTGGTGACAACCTTCCTCACTCCATATATTATGAAAGCTGCACTGCCCTGCTATACGTTCCTTTACAATCATGCTCCAGCGGGCTTACGTTCTAAGATCGACCAGCGTGAGCAGCGTGTCGCAGAAGCAGAGACGGCTACGCCATCCGGCGACACGAACTCATTTGCAGAAAAGGTTCGACATGCCGTCAGGAACACCTTCATCACGAAGCGTCTTGTCAATCTGTTTATCAAGAACATGAGTGCTCATGAGGAAAACGTCGACAAAAATAATAACCCCCATTCCTAAACTTAAGATCCTATGATTGAAGCGAAAGAAAAAATGTTGGCCCTGTACGGCGAGAACAAGAAAATCGCCGATGGCCGCTCGACCTCTGGTCGCTTGCAAGGCAAGAATTACGACAAAGCGTTGGCCGTCAAGTGCATCAACGGAACCTTCGTTGGCAAGCGGACGGGGAACGTCATCGCCCACAAGGGCATTCCCTTTGTCGGTCAGCAGCCTGTCGGAGAACTGCGTTGGAAAGCACCGGTGGACGTTGTTCCTGATGATGGCGTTTATGAGGCGTTCTACAATGGAAAAGCTCCCCGCCAGGATGGGAGCCCCTCCCAAATAGGGGGCCTTTATCCTCAGGGCGAAGATTGCTTGTATCTGAATGTATGGCAAGCCGATGACGGAGTCATGAATAAACCGGTCATGGTGTGGATACACGGCGGCGCTTTTGAAATCGGCGGAACAGCCGAACCGCGTGAGGAGGGTGCCAATTTCGTCGAAGAGAATCCTGATATCATCCTTGTCAGTATAGAGTACCGGCTCGGCGTATTTGGCTTCTTCCATCTGTCTCATCTACCGGATGGCGCAGACTACCCCGATGCGCAGAACCTGGGACTTCTGGACCAGTTGATGGGCTTGAAGTGGGTTCATGAGAACATTGCGGCCTTTGGTGGCGATCCCGAGAATGTGACGATTTTCGGCCAGTCAGCAGGTGGAGGAAGCGTGACTCTGCTCCCGCTTATGAAAGACTCTCACAAGTATTTTAAGCGCGTCATCGCACAAAGCGGTGCCCCAGTCTTTACGCGATCTACGGATGAAGCCATCGCTTGTACGAATGAAGTGATGGACAAATTGGGCTGCGAAACCGTTGCTGACCTGCAGAAGGTAGATATCGAGAAGTTGATATTAACAGCAAGTGATGCCCTTTCACTACGCGTATGGGCAGAAAGAGACGGAAGAATCCTGCCTCTGGACCCGTATGAGGCTTATGCCAATGGTGCGGCAAAGGATCTGGATATCATGCAGGGATGCACCAAGGACGAGATGAATTACTTTGTATTCGGATTTGGCGTGGAGGGTTGGAATGCGTTTGGAGCTGCCCGCAAGGCTAAGAAGTTGGCCCAACTGACCGAGGATGAGAAGGCGCTGGTGGAGAGTTTCTGCAATGATATCCATGGAGAAAGCTACGAAAATACCAGCCGCTTGTTCGACCAACTCGTGTTTATTGCGCCGCTCATCAGGATGTCGGAGAACCAGACCATGGCCGGTGGCAAATCCTACACCTATTTCTTCACGGTGGAATCATCCGTACCTTTGATGAAAAGCGGACATGCGGTTGAACTTTCGACGGTATTCAACCATCCGGAGGAGACTTTCCTCACAGGAAGACAATTCGACGCAACGTTCTCAAAGATCATGCGCAAGATGTGGGTACAGTTCGCCAAGACCGGCAATCCGTCGCTCAGTGCTGATCTGTCTCCAGACGGCAAAGCTAAAGAGTGGCCGCTCTACGACCTGGAGAACAAACAGCTGATGTTCTTCGACGAGTTCAATATCCATCCGGAGAAGGAATCAGAGAGAAAGATTCTTGACTGGGACAGAATGTATTTCCTGACCAAGTATTATTGTCTATAATAGCATAATATGACAGAGGACGATAGAATAGACTTTGGGAAGTCGAAGATCGACCCGCTGTTTAACAGCATTTTCTATCCGACTTTGTTGTCAATGGTGTTTGCATCGCTCTTTACGGTTGCAGACGGTATCTTCGTTGGACAGGGAGTGGGAAGCAATGCACTGGCGGCTATCAATATTGTCTCGCCGCTTTTCCTGGTGACGACTGGCATTGCACTGATGTTCGGTGCGGGCGTGTCAGTTGTGGCAAGTATCCATCTGTCACAAAACAACAACAAAGTCGCTCATATCAACATCACGCAAGCTTTTGAAGTGGCTACGCTGCTGATGGTGATTATTGCTATTGCTGTTTATTTCTTCCGCATACCTTTCTTGCGACTTTTGGGATGCAGTGATGCACTATTGCCATTATGTCAGGATTATCTTCTCCCTATTCTTCCCGGCTGTATCTGCATCGTCATTCAGATAATCGGCACCTTTGTCATTCGACTTGACGGATCTCCCAAGTTTGCTGCCTCAACAGAAATCCTTCCCGGCTTACTGAACATCTTCCTGGACTGGCTGTTTGTATTTCCGATGCAGTGGGGTATCGCGGGTAGCGCCATCGCATCATCGATCAGCTGCGTCGTTGCCGCAGGAATGGTTGTCTGGTATATGTTCTTCCGCGCACAAAGCGTTAAGATCAGCAGACTAAAGCTCAGCCTTAACAGCTTCTGTCAGACAGCACACAATATCGGCTATATGGCTCGTAGTGGTTTTTCCTCTATGCTGGGAGAACTGGCGATGTCCATGATGTTACTCGTCGGCAACTACGTCTTTATACGTGAGTTGGGCGAAGATGGAGTAGCCGCCTTCAGTGTAGCCTGCTATCTTTATCCTATTGTGTTTATGGTCAACAATTCGGTTGCACAGTCTGCCCAGCCTATCATTAGTTTCAACTATGGTGCAGGCAATCGCTACCGTGTGCAAAGAGCCTTCAGGGTTAGCCTCAGTTATGCTACCATCTGTGGCGTATTGACAACAACTTTTCTCACCTTGTGTACCAAACCACTTGTCGGTCTTTTCCTGCAAGCAGGTACCAATGCCTATGAGATTGCTTTAGGTGGACTTCCTTTGTTCGCTTATTCTGCCATATTCTTTGCTATGAATGTTGCCATTATCGGATATTATCAAGCCACCGAGCAGAACACTCGGGCTACGTTATGTATGCTGTTCCGAGGTCTGATATTCCTTGTACCGGCATTTATCCTGATGCCTCAATTCATTTACCCACAAGGCATGTGGCTCGCCGTTCCAGTTACAGAATGTATAACACTGGGTGTGATACTGTTGACAAATAAGCGCATTATTAGTCGTTAAGTGACTCGTCATCTTCGTATAAAACAACAATAAAACTTATAAACTTATGCAGACAAGATTCAAAACAAAAGGAAAGATCTTTGACATTGGCATCACTGCCGTGGCGGGAATGCTGTCGGTGGGCGTGATGCTCTATGGCGTATTTCATTTCGGACTGCCCGAGGCAGGACCCGAACTGGTGCTTAACCTGTTCTACATCGCCTGTCTGGTGATGATCTGGATGTACTCCTTCAACAATAGTCGCATCACCACACAGCAGTTCAACTACTGGTGTTCCATCTGCGTAGGCATCACAGTACTGCTACGCGATGTTCTGTTTCCACCGCCATTAGCTTTCTACGCGCTTCATCTGGTTTGTCTGGCACTCTCGGTGCTGCTGCTAATCATGCTCACCTACTTCTATGCGCGCAAAGATTGGAAATGCTACACCAAGGGCAACCTGTGGACTATCTGTATCATCGACGTTATCATTGCAGCGCTCTACAATTTGGACATCTACTTAGAGCCCACCGATGAGTACACCACATATTTGCTCACGGAAATATGGATTCGCCCCACCATCACCTACGGGCTCGTGGCCTGTTTCGTGACGGAAAGGGAATAACATTGTGCAGGAAATCATTTATAAGGAAAATATGAAATAAATTTGATTATCAATTAATTTTAATTATGAGAGCAAAACGTTTTTTCAACTTTTTGGTAGTGGCCATATTATCATGCAGTGCTGCAACGATGCTCACCGCATGCAGTGAAGATGACAATCCCGTAAATAACGAAGTTACGCTTGAGGAAGCTCTGAACGATGGGACTATCGTGGTGTTGACTTTCAACGTGAACGGCGAGGACTTCTACGTCGCCTTTGTGAGGGTGGGGGATACATACGAACTACTGGACTATGACAAGGTGCTGACGCGTTCTGACGAACCGACCATCACAGAGAAGGATTGTGAATATACGATGGAGCATGACAAGGCTAACAACGTCATCAAATTCACAGTCAAGGAGAAAAAGACTTCCGACCTCGTGCTGATCGCTATCTTCGACGTCAAGGAGAGCACTATGGAGGTGATACCGGGCGACCCGAAGAACAAGGTGACAGGTGTTAAGATGAAAGTCTCGAACGTCGAGATTACTCACCTGCTGAAGGAGAAAGGCGAGGGCGCAGGCGACTGGACGGTCAGCGTGAGCGGTACCTACACCTACACCGGTTCTGCCATCGTTCCCGGTGCCGGCAATATCACTGTTAAGACAGCCACTGATGAGGACATCGCTGCTGGCAACTATGACGTGTTTGTCAATAACAACACCAACGCTGGTGAAGCCACGCTGATAGTCTCTGGTATCGGAGTCTATGCAGGCAAGGTTGCCAGTTGCACCTATACCATCGGCAAGGCGGCAGGCAGCATCAGCTATGCAAACGCAGACGTGCACAAAGCAGTCGGTAAAGTTTTCACCAATGCGCTGACCAAGGTCGGTGACGGCACTGCGACCTACAGCTCTTCAAATCCAGGCGTAGCCACGGTCGATTCCTCTACGGGTGAAGTCACTGTTGTCGCCGTAGGAACTACAACCATTACTGCCACAGCAGCGGATGGGGCTAATTATGCCTATGCTTCTCCAACAACTACATATACACTGATGGTGACCAATTTGACAACACTAACTGCACTGAAGGCTTTGGTCAATGAGGGTACGGACTGCTCAACATACCTTGGCTATGAGGTGAACTCCAATGGTGGTATAGCAGAAAAGAATGTCAGCGGCACGTTGATTGGCTACATCAGTTATATCAGCACCAGCGATGTAGATAAAGACATTAGCGGTAGCCGTATTCTGGTCATTGCCTCTGAAGACGCTAATTCGTGTGATTGGGGAGATTCTGATTATGCTAGAGGGGTGCATGGCAGTGACATGTGCGGCTACTCAAATACTAACAATCTTATAGGACCTAGTACACTAAGAAATGGCGAACGGCAAATTAAGTCAGCAGTCGCAGCATGGGAATACAGCGCAGCGATACCTGCCGGTGGCGCTACACCAGCCCACTGGTTCTTACCGTCGAAAGCACAGTTCGATGCGATGATTAGTGCTTGTGGTAGTATCGAGCAGTTATGGGAGAAACTACACTTGGTTAACACAGAATATTCTATATACTGGAGTAGTACATTTGATCATGTTATATTTTGCATTCAATACTCACAGTTTGGATATGGTACGTCTTGGTACGAAAAATCAATAAATAGGGTGGGGCGCGTTCGCGCTTGCTTCGCCTATTAACAGATAGACGAATAAACATCATCGTAACAAACAAGACATATGTCTATTCCAAAAAATTATTTAAATTTTTACACTCATAACATAACAGAATACAAATCATCAAATAAAGCAGCAAAACAATGAAAGAGACAGCAGACAAAGTTTATAGGAACGCAAAAGTCTATTCCGTCGCATTGGACGGAACAGAAACGCATGCGGAGGCACTCGCTGTCAAAGACGGCAAATTCGCATACGTTGGAGATGAGGCCGGTGTCGCAGAGTGGATTGGCGATACCACAGAGGTCATTGACTGCCAAGGGAAGAGCGTGATCCCCGCTCTTGGAGACGCGCATTTGCATCATGCGCAGGCTGTGCTGAAGTACGGCACGTGCAGCTTTAGCCATATTGTACCCAATCCTGAGACTGACACCCCCGACGGTGTGGTCAAGCAGATTCAGGAGAAACTGAAGACCTATGCTGAAGAGCACAAGAATGCCCCTGTGATTAGAGGATTCGGCTGGGATAGAATGTGGTTTGCCGGTGTACTACAGGGCATTGTGAGACCGTTTACCAGACATGATGTGGATGCGGTTATACCTGATAAACCAGTCGTTCTCACATCGTTCTGCGGTCATCTTGTCTTGCTGAATACGAAGGCTCTGGAAGCTGCCGGTGTTACAAAAGATACTGATGACCATCATGGACTGATTGTCAAGGAAGCCGACGGAACGCCCAGCGGCTATATCTCTGAACCTGCCATATTCCGCCCTATCATCTATAGTATTCCGAACTATGATTTCACGCCGGAGGAGTATCACGACTGCTTAAAGAAAGCGTTTAATGACTTGAACGCAAGCGGATACACACTTTTATGCGACTGCCAACAGGTAGAGTCCTCTTATGCTGTGCTTTCAGAAATGGCCAGGAATGGCGAATTTACCGCCAGAGTATCCGGTGTTCATAATGTCAACGATGCAACAAGGGAGTCGGATCTCGAAAAGGCCATTGCCAACCGCACGAAGTTTGATGTCGATGAGCTCTTTATGGTGGATACGGTAAAATACTTTGCCGATGGTTCCCTCGCTATGATTGAGCCATACACAGAGCGTGCGTCCGACAAAGAACCAGGCACCAGAGAGCCGCTTCTATGGGATGAGGAGCATCTGAAGGAGTCGATGGCACTTGCCAACAAGGAAGGCTTCAACATCCATACACATGCCATGGGAAGTTATGCCATACGCAGAGTGATTGACTGCTATGAGAACGCGCAGCAGTTGTACCCGAATCCCAAAATCAGAAACATCATTGCGCATTGCACATTCATAGAGCCAGAGGATCGTGTGCGTATGGGCAAGAGCCATATCATAGCCAGCAATCAGCCCGGTTGGTTCAGTGACAACCCCACCGAAGAACCTGTCATGGTAGCTTGGTGGGGTGAAGATGTTGTCAGGCAGACCTATCCAAGTAAGTCCCTGATAAGCAATGGTGTGGTGTGTGCTTACGGTTCCGACTTTCCTGTCAATGCCGCTTACGGTCTTGCAGGTATTCAGGTAGCTATGACGCGAAGGCATGTTAAGTTGGATCCGACTTATGAGTTGTTCAAGGATTTACCCGCTGCCTTGCCCAATGAGTGTGTATCCTTGAAGGAAGCGCTTCAGGCACATACCATCCATGTGGCATATCAGGCACATCTGGAAAAAGTAACTGGCTCCATCGAAGTCGGAAAATCCGCAGAGCTGGTTGTTCTTGATAGTAATATAGAAACCACTCCTGCAGACCAAATTCAGGATATCAAAGTGCTTGAAACTGTATTTAAAGGGAAAACAGTATTCAAAAACACTTAATATCCCATGAAATCCTAACTTATGCAGACAAGATTCAAAAAAAAGGCAAAACTCTTTGACATTGGCATCACTGCCGTGGCAGGAATGCTGTCTGTGGGTATGATGCTCTATGGCGTGTTTCATTTCGGACAGGCCAAGATATTGCCTGAACTGGTGCTTAACCTGTTCTACATCGCCTGTCTGGTGATGATCTGGATGTACTTCTTCAACCGACTCAAGCCTCAGCAGTTCAACTACCGGTGCACCATCTGCGTGGGCATCACAGTACTGCTGCGCGACGTTCTGTTTCCACCACCATTGGCTTTCTACGCGCTCCATCTGGCTTGTCTGGCACTCTCGGTGCTGCTGCTACTCATGCTCACCTACTTCTATGCGCGCAAAGACTGGAAAAACTACACCAAGCGCAACATGTGGACTATCTGTATCATCGACATTATCATTGCAGCACTCTACAATGTGGACATCTACTTAGAACCCATCGATGAGTACACCACGTATTTGCTCACGGAAATTTGGATTCGCCCCACCATCACCTACGGTCTCGTGGCCTGTTTCATAACGGAAAAATCATAACTTTATATTAACATTATTATTCAATTAAAACAATTATGAAAAGAATGTATGGATAGATAATCGCAGCCGTCCTGATTTGCTGCGGGGAGGGCGGACTTCCTGCTGGTCACCAAGGACGTGCTGACCTGCCCTGTGACGGAGATTCACGAGGCCAAGCCCACTGCCACCTACTTCGAGGGAAAGAAGGTTTTCTCCATGTAAGATAATAAGCATAACAAATAAGAAATAAAATAAAATGAAACAAACAGTTCACATGAGTGTTAGGAAGATGCTGTCGTGTATCGTAGTTTTGAGTGTTATCATTGGCATGGGTATGCTTGCCAGCTGCTCAAGCAATGACAATCCAAGTAATGGAGGTTCCACTTTCGAAAAGGCTGACCTCGTGGTCTATGGAAAAATTTTCACCTCTGATGACAATAAGGTGGTAGAAGCCTTTGCCGTGAAGGACGGCAAGTACATCTATGTAGGCGACAAGACGGGAGCCGAAGCCTATGTCGAGGCAGGCAAGACCGAGGTGGTGGACTATACCGGCAAGGGACTTGTAATGCCCGGTTGCGGCAACGGACATGCACACTACTCGATGGCTAACGCCATCAAATTAGTCGGTGCGACAGTAGGTTTAGAGGACAACGCCAGCAAGTTCCTGACGGAAATCGTACCTGCTGCTGTCAAGCTGGCAAGAGATGCAGGGGTAAAAAGTATCTTTGGTTTCGGATGGAATGTTCATGTCTTCGAGAGTAATATGCCTACTCGCCAACAGTTGGATGCCATCTGCAGTGATATTCCTATGTACTTCTCAGACAATGAGGGTCACAAGGGGCTGGCAAATACCGCCTTACTGGTCAAGGCCGGTATTATGAAGGCTGACGGCACCGTGCTCAAAAAAGATGGAGACATATTAGGTGGTGAGATTGTAATGGGTACCGACGGCACACCTACAGGCTATCTGAAGGAGCAGGCCGGCACTTACGCACGCTCCTTCTTAGACAATGAAGAAATCTTTAGCCTTGACATTGCGAGGGAGATCTTGCCAAAAATCGAGCAGCAACTGTTGTCTGAGGGCTACACCATGTATGTCGATGGCTGGGGTTCCTATTTCTTTAACACCAATTTCTATCAGGCCGCTCAACAGTTAGACAATGCTGGTGGTATGCACTTCGTGTTGGGCCTGTCCTACGAGATTGAAAGTTGGATGAATATTGACGAGGCCCTGGCCAAGGCTGCTGACGCCAGGAAATTTGCTTCCACTCGTGTTAAACCGAACTGGATAAAGCTCTTTATGGACGGCACGGTGGAAACTGGCACCGGATTTGTGGATCCGCTCTATCCTGATGGACATCAGGGCCTGCCCAACTGGTCGGAAGAGCAACTGACCGAAATGACGCGTGTGGCTAATGAATACGGAGTAGCTATGCACATACATGCCATGGGCAACAAGGGCGTCACGCGTATTATCAACGCCTTCATCAATGGCGGAAAGGATGAGATGCGTAACACGCTGGTTCACGTGCGTAATATTGACGAAGCAGATTACAAGCGTATGGCAGACCATAATATCTATGTCACCTCTGGTGTGCTTTGGCATTTTGCTGAGGATGGTTTGGTGGAGCATATGCGCGAGCATGGTATCGTTCCAGCAGGTCAAGAAGACAAATCTTATCCGATGAAATCGTATTTTGAAAACGGCATTATTGCGACTACCCACTCGGACTATCCTGCAACGAGCGGCAGCCCCGACGACCCGTTTGGCATTATGGAGATAGCCGTGACAGGTATGTTTACAGGAGCGATTGGAAAGCCCTACTGGACTGAAGAACTCGTCACCCGCGAGCAGGCCATCGCCGCTATGACTATCAATATTGCCAAGCAGATGTTCATCGAGGATGAGCGAGGCAGCATCAAGACAGGCAAGTATGCCGACTTCCTCCTCGTCACCAAGGATGTGCTTTCGTGTCCTGCGAATGAGATTCACGAGGCCAAGCCCGCAGCCACCTACTTCGAGGGGAAAAAGGTTTTCTCGATGTAACATGCTGGTTTAGTCACTGGGACAGGTACTGGGTATACCCAGCACCTGTCCCCTTGATCCTTGGATTTGCAACAATTTTGCTGACTTTTGAACGAGTTTGTTGCAACAAGTGGGAAGAAATGCGACAAATCGGGCAAACTCGCTCTAGAATTGTCCAGGCAAGGGTTGATCATGACAGTCAGAATTGAGCGGATCAAGGGACGGTTCTTTGACCCACGCTATTTGACTAGCCATAGGCTTCCGAAAATAATCTAAATCTGTTTCAAAATCAACAAAAAGAGTATAAAAATATGCAAAAACCGATGCTACGGTCAAATATTTCTTGGTTGTTTAGAGGAAAATGCTTAACTTTGTAGCCAAACAGCCGAAGAATGCAAGGAAATAAAATATTAACTAACAAAACAAAAAAATGAAAAAGATGATTCAGTGGGTGATGGCCGCCACCCTCATTTGCGGCACAAGTGTATTCATTTCTTGTACAAACAGTGCTAATGACAACCCCGTTCTGCCGCAGAACTCCAACTCCGTCACTGTCAAGGAGGGTGGGGAGGTGACACCCAAGGTGACCGTCAGTCCGAGTGAACCCACAGAAGGCCAGACCGTGACGCTCACCGCCGCAAAGGGCTACAAGTTCCGCAGTGTAGAGGTGGATAATGCCCCTGTCACTTTTGAGGATAACGGAAGTCTGGTAATCAACATGACGAGGCTCAGCATGCCTTTTGCCTGGGTGAATGACACTACCCATCTGGTCGCCGACGATCTGCCTGGCTTCAAGCCTGTCACGACAGAAGAGGCTGCCCTGTGGGTTCCTTCCGAATCTGATAAGGAAGATGGGGCATACCTGATCTACGGATTTGACGAAAGAGACAGCGTATACATGTATGTCACGCTTTTGGGAGGCGACGCTAGCAAAGGCCCAGTCGCAAGAATGCCCCGTAGCTATGTGGGTATTTTTGGTTCCCTTAAAAATGCGCCTGCCAGGTTCTACTATACCAGCGGCGCCACCGTTGTTGGCGACAAGACCGAGGCTACATTCCGGATGCCGGTTGGTGCAGTCAGCGTCGACTGCGACTTGGTGCGCGACATAAGTGTGGATGTCACGGCCACGACGAGAGCCACCGAGTTCGCTCTGAAGAAAGATGGCGTAGACTACGTACTCACCGAGGGTGAGGGCATGACGGCTATCCTGCCCGATGTCTACGACGAGATCGGTGCGCCGCTCGTGTCGATGCAGGAGAACATCGACTATGTGCTGAAACTGCAGAGGTATGGCGGAGAAGCTGACTGGTGGACAGATGCCAACGAACTGAGAGAAGGTACTTTCCGCTGGGAACTCCGTGGTATCGGCAACTACGAGGGCTTCATGACCTCAACTCCCTTCACCCTCGTTGTAAAGAGCGAATAATAGAAGGTGGGTCAGGGGACGGTTCTCTGACCCACTTTTGGTTGATACTACAAGAAAGTCGTGGGGACAGATTTGTCCCCGTGACTAGGATTCATTGCCGAGACAGGCAGAGTGGGAGGCTTTCGTTTCAAAGTTCCAGGGATGTTCTGCCGATGCCCGCAGCGACGAGAAATGGCAGCCGATGGAGCGGATGTTCAGACTGTACTGATACAGAGGGACGGATCTTTTGTTACATACTCAAGTGCGGATGGCTGCGGCCGTCTGCACTTTTTTGATGAATTGTTTGGTGGTATCATAGGAAATGTGTATCTTTGCACTCAGTTATACTATTAAGTCTAGGATATGACGAACGATATAGCATCAGAACTATCACTTCTTCATACGCTGAAAGGGGCAGCGTATGTAAGTAAACTCATGGAAATTGCTGCCCGCAAGGAATTTCATCCGCTGGAGGATGATCCTTGTATCTTCAGTGTCGGAGGAGAAAAAGATGAAGATTATCCAAACCTATTGAATGCTGCCAGAAAGGCTGTTGAACATGGTTATCAAGTCTATATACTTCCTAATCCCCGTGGTACGAGGACTGCAGATTTCATCTTTGTGCGGAGGAATATCTACAAGCTCTTTGACTTGAAGACCATTTCAGGCAAGACAATTGTTGAGAGTCAGTTGCTTAGTTCAATCGGACAGTCTAATCGTGCGCTGCTGAATATGACGGCGGATTACAATCCCAGCCTGCTGGCTCGTAGTATCAAAAAGTATTTTGAGCGCAACGATGAGGCGTTGGAAGTTCTTATATTTAAGGGGAAGAAATCGATATCTGTTTCTCGAGACCTTACGCTAAGTCCGGATTACTATCGGATATTCATGAGACGCTATGTAAAATGAAAAAGAGTTGCCGAAGCAACTCTTAAATGGGTAGTGTCGATAAAGGCTTGCCCCTCGCGGGAATATCACCCGGATAGTCAAAACTTTCATTTTGACGTTGCAAAGATACAAACTATTTCTGAAAGTTCCAAATATTTTGGGAACTTTTTCGCTTTCTATATATAAATTCGGTGGGGAGTAAGCTTTGCAATCCTCATAATTTCTTAAAAGAACTTAAAGTTTAGAAGGGTGTCCTGAGTTCTGGGACACCTGGCTGTTATCTTTGCTGCCGAATTGCTGAGGCAGGATGCTATGTCTTGGCAGTCAATAACAATATTACAAATTTAAAATTATAAATGATTATGGAATTATGCGGTACTCAACGATTGTAGAAAAGGACGACAAGACACTGCTCGAGATCATCGACATGCTGGAGCAGTTTGAGAAGGACAAATTCATAGCCGGCCTGCAGATGCGGCATTACTCGCTGTTTCAGATCGAGCAGACACTGGACATGGTGCGCTCGTATCAGGCGCGTATGAACATCGAGTCGCGTGCTCTGGTGAACTTCTCCGAGAGTTTTATCCAGCAGTTTGCCACAGACAACAACAAGTGTTTCAAGGAAGCCCAGCGGTATTTCAACCGCATCCGTTCGACGCTGTGCGCACTGAAGAAGGTGTTCCAGATGACGTGCCAGAAGTCGATGGCGCAATTGCCTGAGGGCACTGAGAACCCGTCTGTGTTCGAGCGCTCACCATTAGGCAAGGGTGCATATATGGTGGATATGTATGGGCTGGCGTCGTACAACGACGTGGTGCAGCAACTGTATCATGAGATGGAGACGCTGCTGACAACGGCTACGACGATCCTGGGCCTGTGTCACCAGATGATTGAGAACGAGGCGATGATCCGCGAGGATACGGATCTGCTGAAGTCGATCTACCAGAACAGCTGTCAGCAGCTGATGGGCAGTGTGAGAGAGTATGCCGGCCTGATGGAGACGCCAGAGCTGTTGCCTGAGACGGATTTGAACAAGCGTCGGCGGAAGGCGCGCTCGATGGATGATTTCCTGAAGGCGGAGTATCATAACGTGGCGAAGCAGGAGTTCAAGAAGTATGTATGGCTGGAGGCCGTGCGTCAGGGCAGGAACGACGGGCTGACTGAAGAGGAGACATTCCTTTGGCCGAACAACCACGAGAAGGTGCAGGCCGTGCGCTGGGCCATAGAGAACTTCGATATGATGGACGTAGAGGGCCAGTTGGGTAAGCTGGACAGTGTGTCGATGGTGTGTTTCCTGAAATGGTGTGGTGTTGAGAAGGCCAAGGAGAAGCGTCTGTATCAGTATTTCTGCGACACGTATAAGGGACGGCTCCAGCCTCTGGTATGGTCGTCGATATCGAAGGAGCGCAAGGAGCAGCGCGAGCGTGGCGTCACTGACCGTGGGGCTGCTGCAACCTTCCAATGTATGCTCGACGCGGCGTCAGAGCTCCTGGCTGTCTGAAACTTTTCGATTTCTTGAAAAAATGTGTAGATGGATTCCGATGGGGTCCATCTACTTTTTTTCCATCGTTTTGATGGCTTCTGAGGAAAAATCGGCAACTTTTCCTCAATTTTGTGATGCCCTGAGGAAAAGTTTTCCATCGTTTTTGAGGAAAATGGCGTTTTCTGAGGAAAAGTTTTCGATTTCGAGTGTTAAATTCTGAGGAAAAGTTAAAAACGGAAATCGACTAGATTTTGCAAAACACGGAAAATACTATAAATAATCGTCGTAACTTTGCCGATGAAAATAGCGAGAGTAAACCTGAAAGGCGATTTTGCCTGAATGGTAAAAGATAACATTTTGTTGAATCTGAGGTTTGTGAGGTCTCATGAGGAAAGTCCGGACGCCGACCACACATCTCGCAAAACTTAGAGACAATGGAAAGAGACATGAGTGAGTACGCCTGCGTAGATGGCGTGTACTTCAAGGAGGAACAAGTGGTGAAGATGGCCCAGAATGCTGGCAGCTTCGCCGTGGCAGAACATTATCTGTGTGCGCTGTTGGCACATGGGCTGATGTATGGCAAAACGGAGATTATCGACCGTGTGAACGAGGTGAGGGAGCAGTATCAGGTGTTGCCCTTCAAGAAACCTGAGCATCAGGTGTCGCGCGATGA
>Ga0265300_10002786_pt1 | contig 14806 bp, 12 predicted proteins | sample AusTroGonzalo_MG_FD_193482 | JGI IMG/M metagenome (GOLD analysis project Ga0265300, IMG submission 193482) | Bovine rumen microbial communities from tropical cattle in Woodstock, Queensland, Australia - Gonzalo_03 | ecosystem: Host-associated > Mammals > Digestive system > Stomach > Rumen ...
GGCATCGCGCAGGAGGCCCTCGATGCCCTCAGGGAGCTTGTTTTTGTCCACTACCCAATCTCCAAGAGAAGAGTTATCGGTCTTACGCGGATATTTGTCACCAAACCAGCCATCGTCCATCACGAAGAGCTCGCCACCCATTGAGGCGATGTCGCCCATCATCTGATCCATGCCCTGCTGGTTAATGTCGAAATAGACACCCTCCCAGGAGTTGAGCAGGATCTTACGCTCTTTGTCACCATGCATCAGCATATACTTTCGGCCCCATTTATGGAAATTTCTGGATATTCCAGAGAGGCCGGACTGGGAGAAACTAAGAGCGACCTTGGGCGTAACGAAGGTCTCGCCCTTCTTCAGGTGATATTCAGAGTTGTCTGGATTGATGCCTGCGAAGAAATAGTGGTATTCCGTATCGTCGGTATCGATCTTGATCTGGAAATTGCCTGAGTAGCAGAGGGCAGCGCCAATCACCTGACCTGTGTTCTCCTGGCCTTTGCCATCGAGCGAGAACATCACCTCTGCATGGTCGGTATGTGAGTTACGCGTACCATCTTTATTTTTGATGACCTTCTCGCCAGGCAGGATAGGCTCTTCTACCAGACGGGCCTCGTTGGCCCAGGAACCATAGAAATGCGAAAACCATACATTGCCTCTGCGGATGGGCAGGGCGATAGAGGCAAACTGCGTCAGCGTGACAGGCTTGGCCTCACCGTTCTGGATCTCCGTCCAGGTTTCAATCATGTCTTCATCCTGATAGGCCTTATAGCAGAGGGCGACAGTTACTGGATAGACCGGATCTTTCTGGATGATTCTGATGATGTCGCCTTGTGTCTCCATACCTGTGACATAAAGGGCTGTCGACATGTTGCCATCCGCGTGCTTCATGGCGAGAGCAGCCTCAGCGGGACAGTTCATTCCGTAAGCGGGATAGGCGTCCATGCGACCATTGCGAGGCACCTGCAGATGCGACAAGTCGTAGTCGCTGAGTTTAGCGCCATAATAGACATACTGTGGCTGTTTGCCGTTTTCTACTTCGAGCACCATCGTGGTGCTCTTGGTCTGGATGGTCACCTGCTTGGCCTGCATCGACATCGACACAGCCAAAAGCATTCCGAGAATCATTGCTTTTTTCATATAGGGAAGTTTTTAGTTTCTTGGTGCAAAGATACGAAAAAGTTCATAATTCATAGTTCATAGTTCATAGTTTTTTTGTAATTTTGCGGGCAAAATACAAGAAACAGGCAAATAAATATGATATGAATCTGCTGGATATCATTCTCTTAGCCATAGCTTTGGCGATGGATTGCTTTACGGTTTCCATCGTCAGCGGAGTTTTATTTAATGGACAATGGACAATGGATAATGGAAAATTGTCCACGCGCAGCAATAATTCTCCATTGTCCATTCTCCATTTTCCATTATTAAGGATGGCCTTCCTCTTTGGCTTCTTTCAGGCAATGATGCCATTATTGGGTTGGTTGGGCATCAGTCATTTCCAGGCATATATGGAAGCCTACGACCATTGGATAGCCTTTGGACTCTTGGGCTTTATTGGTGGAAAGATGATCTGGGAGAGTTTTGGGGATGAGGAAGATCAGCATTTCAATCCCAGCAAGTTGCGCACACAACTGCTCTTGGCCATTGCGACGAGTATTGATGCATTGGCAATTGGTATCTCTTTCGCCTGCACAGGATTTACAGAACTTTCACAACTCACCATGCCCCTGTTGGTTATTGGCATTGTGTCGTTTCTTTTCAGCATCGTAGGCTATCATTTGGGACGTTGCTTTGGGAAAGCCATCACCCATAGGATCAAGCCAGAACTCCTGGGAGGAGTCATCCTTGTCCTGATTGGTGTGAAGATTCTCATGACTCACCTCTTCTGATTACCAGCGGAAAGCGAAGTCGATAGAGTTGCCAGTAAAGGCGAGGGAGGCATTACGACGCGGGAATAGTCGGTCGGTGACGTAATAAGTGAGTTCCGTAGAGAGAAAGCCGATGGCAGCACCCGCACAGACATCATACCAATGGTGACGATCCCTACACACGCGATCAACGGCCGTCACTGTGGCAACACTATAGCCAGCAACGGAGATCCAAGGCGACAGATGTCCAAATTCTTTATGCAGGACTGTGGCTCCTGCAAAGGCGAAGATAGAATGTCCTGAAGGGAACGACAGGTTGTCGCTATTGTCAGGACGCCATTCATGAATGGAGTGCTTCAACGTATAGCCAACGCCAGCAGAGACCACCCAGGAACCTGCCGTTGCCACTAATAACTGCGGCCAATCGTCACGACTTTTTACGCCACAGGCTTTCAACGTCAGCACAGATGCATAAGGCACATACTGCAGCACATCATCTAGTCCGTCGCTATGTCGTTGCTGTGCATCAGCACTAGTGATAAGCAACGTGAAAAACAGAAAAGCAATCCAGCGTAACTTCATTTGGGTGCAAAATTATAAAAAATCACACAGATTTTACAGATTATCATAGATTTCTTTTTGCATTTCACTCATTTTTCGTAACTTTGCATCGCAATCGGTTCACCCTTTGGGTGAGGTAAGAGGGAATCAGGTGAGAATCCTGGACAGTCCCGCTGCTGTAAGTCGTCCTTTAAGGAGCAAACACAGAGTCACTGAGATTATCGGGAAGACGTTTGTTTCCAGACGACAAGTCAGAATACCTGCCGATGTATTGTCCTCGTTTGTCTGCCTCTGGGGTTAGGAGATAACGGATATTGAATAGTTAATAGTGAAAAGTGAAAAGTATAGGGAGATGGTGTATGGGTGGTGGAGATTTCTGCCACTACTATTCACTATTCACTGTTCACTATTCACTACTATGGCCCAGAGCAAGTTGGACTCCCTGCAACATGTACGGGAGATTGTGGTGGTGTCGAAGCCTGCCATGCGAGAGGTGGTGCCCAGCCAGAAACTCAATGGTGAGATGCTGGAGAAGCTGAACACGCACTCTGTGGCCGATGCTCTGCGTTATTTCTCAGGCATCCAACTGAAAGACTATGGTGGCGTAGGAGGTATCAAAACGGTTAATATCCGCTCGATGGGTACTCATCATCTGGGTATCAGCTACGACGGTATCCAATTGGGCAATGCCCAGAATGGCCAGATAGACCTCGGACAGTTCTCACTTGATAATGTGGAGGAGATCACTCTATATAATGGACAAAAGAGTGCCATCTTCCAGCCAGCTTCTGATTTCGGTCATGCTGGGGCTATCTATATCCGTACGAAGGAGCCGGAGTTTATGAGGAGTCAGGAGAATACCCACTTAAAATTCAAGACACAATATGGGAGCAGCGATATGTTCCGATTCTCAACCCTTTGGGAACAGAAGTTGTCTGAGACGTTAAGTTCCTCTGTGAGTGCAGGTTTCCTGACGGCGAGCGGTAAGTACAAGTTCCGCTATGAGCGTCGCTATCCTAATGGTGAGACGGCTTGGGATACCACAGCTGTCCGTCAGAATGGCGATATCCACGCAGAACGTATCGAGGCCAATCTTTTTGGACGTCTCTATCAGGGCAGTTGGCAGGTGAAAGGCTATCTTTATAACTCTGCCCGAGGCATTCCTGGTGCCATTGTTAATAATGTGTGGCGACGAGGTGAACGTCAGCAGGATCTGAATACCTTCGTGCAGGCGGCTTTTGATAAGAATATCGGTGATGGTTTCAGCACACGGTGGTTGGCAAAGTATGCCTACTATAATACCCACTATGTAAACAAAGACACGACCCAGTTGCCTGTGGACAATCGCTATAAGCAGCAGGAGATATACCTTTCTACGGCCAATGTGCTCGAACTGCTCCCCAATTGGAGTGCCTCGTTGAGTTACGACTTCAAGTGGAACAAGCTGAATGCCGATACTTACAACTTCGCTTTCCCCACGCGTATCTCGAACCTTGTGAGCTTGGCCACAGCTGTCGATTACAAGCATCTGAAAGCGCAAGGTTCGATCTTGGCCACTTTTATCAACGACAAGACGCATCGTCGAGGTGAGTTCGCGGGCATGGACACCAACAACTCACTTACGAATCTGACCCCGGCCTTCTTTGTCAACATTTACCCTTTCCGAGGCACGTTCTTCTCACTGAGGGCCTATGTGAAGAAGAGTTTCCGCATGCCGACCTTCAATGACCTTTACTATACGGATCATGGTAATGCCAACCTCGTGCCGGAGAGTGCTTTGCAATACGATGCAGGCTTTGCACTGAACAAGCATTTCGAACACGGTATCATCCGACATGCGGAGATGCATTTCGATGCCTATTACAATACGGTGCACGATAAGATTGTGGCCTATCCCAAAGGTCAGCAGTTCCGCTGGACGATGCTTAATTTGGGCAAGGTACATATCAAGGGTATCGACGTTGAGGCTGAGGCCGATTGTTCAGTAGGTTGCGGTGTTACCGCGACCCTCCGCGCCCAATACACCTACCAGGATGCCCGCGACGTGACCGACCCTAACGACTCTTTCTACAAGCACCAGATCCCCTACATCCCCTGGCACTCGGGCTCGGCTATCCTTGGCCTGAACTATAAGAACTGGGATCTGAACTATTCGTTCATCTATGCTGGCGAGCGTTACGACGAGCAGGAGAACATCATTTACAATCACATGGAACCTTGGTATACCAGCGATCTCTCGCTGCGTTATCAGTTCATAGTTCATAGTTCAAAGTTCATAGTTCAGGCGGATGTCAATAACGTATTGGATCAGGATTATGAGGTCATTGTCAATTACCCCATGCCTGGCCGTAACTATGCTCTCACATTAAGCGTGGAGATTTAAGACAGAATAACTTTTTAAAGACAGAATAACAGACGAACAGATTAATATCAGAATGAAAAGATATAGTAACATATTGAATAGAAAGAACATAATAAATATATGTTCGTCTGTTATTATGTCTTTAAATTGTGTTCTTTTGTCTTCTCTTGTTATTCTGTCTGCCTGTCGCAACGATGTGATGGTGGTGCCGATGGAGGATATCAATACGGGAGGCAAGACCGTTAAGAGCGAGATTGTGGGTATGTACCTGCTGAACGAGGGGAATATGGGTTCTAACAAATCCACCCTCGATTATCTCGACCTTTCTGCCAGCGACTCTACTGTCCACTATCTGCGTAATATCTATTCCGAGCGCAATCCTACGACCGTGATGATGCTGGGCGATGTGGGCAACGACTGTCAGATCTACGGTTCCCGTCTCTGGTTGGTGATCAACTGTTCCAACAAAGTTGAGGTGGCCCGTGCAGAGGATGCTGTGAGGATTGGAAAGGTAGATATTCCCAATTGTCGCTATGTGACGTTTAAGGATGGCTATGCCTATGTATCGTCCTATGTGGGCTCAGTGGCGAATACCGGTTCCAGTCCGCTGGGCAGTATCTATAAGGTGGATACCCTCACGCTGCAGAAGACAGATTCTTGTGCCGTAGGCTATCAGCCAGAGGAAGTGGCCATTATCGGTAATCAGCTTTTCGTGGCGAATAGTGGAGGCTATCAGGGAATGACGGGCCAGGGTTACGAGAGTACGGTGAGTGTGGTAGACCTGAACACTATGCAGGAGACCGATAAGATCGTTGTTGCTCCTAATCTTCATCGTCTCAGGGCAGACAAGTACGATCAGTTGTGGGTAACATCGAGAGGCAATTACATGGATGAAGAATCGAAGATCTACTGGCTGACAAAAGATGTAAAAGGTAGAATGACGGTGGGTGGTTATCTGAACCAGCCTGTCAGCGACCTTTGTATTGTGGGCGATTCGCTTTATTTCTATGGTAGTCAGTGGAGTGAGGTGACGATGACGAACACCGTTACCTATGGCATCATAAATGTGCGCAGCCATGAGATGGTTAGCACCCAACTCTCTCAGGCGCCAGAGATCAGCAAGATCCGTATGCCATACGGTATCATCGTGAATCCTATCCATCGCGATTTCTACCTGATGGATGCCAAGAACTATGTTTCCAGTGGTGAGTTGCTGCATTTCCTGTCTGATGGCACCTTCGACTGGAAGGTGAAGACGGGCGATATCCCTGCCCACGCAGCGTTCGTGTATAAACAGTGAATAGTGAATTAATGAATAGTGAATAGTAAAAATGGATAGAAAGAATAATGAGGTGAAAGTAACATGGATGGTGAGAGTACTGACGGTACTATTCACTATTCACTGTTCACTATTCACTGCTATGGCCCAGCGGATGGCTGATGTGGTAGAGCATTCGAAATACATTCAGGCCGTGGATGAATACTGTCCTGCACCAGGACAGTTTGTCAATGATGCGCCTGAATATGAAGATGGCGATACCGAGGCGGATATGATCCGTAAATGCAACGAGAATGTGGCAGGACAGAGTCCCTTAAAATCCCATATCATCGCCCTCGGCGGCTGGGGAGGTTATGTCACCTTCCATTTCGACCACTCCATCGCTAACCTCCCAGGACAGCGCGACTTTGCCATCTGGGGCAATGCCTATCAGGAGATGAAGAACCTGGTCTTTGGCGGCATGAATGAGGCTGGTGTGGTGATGGTGTCGAAGGATGTCAATGGCAATGGTCTGCCTGATGACCCCTGGTACGAGATCAGTGGCAGTTGCGACAAGGATAGTGTCGGAAAGGTGGACTATGGCTATGAGATCACCTACAGTAAGAATCCGATGGGTGATATTCCCTGGACAGACAATCGAGGTAACAGTGGCACCATCGATCGCAATCACTATCACACACAGGAATATTACCCCCTGTGGCTGCCTGACCATCTGACGTTTAAGGGCACTCGCCTGCCAGACAATATGTGGAACCTTTCTGACAAGGTGGATCAAGTCTGGAGCCCTTACTATTATGTACTTATCGGTTTTGCCTACGGCTATGCCGACAACCTGCCGAACTTCACTGATAATGCCGATGCCAGTTCTTTCAACTATGAGGGTTGTGGCATCGATATTTCCTGGGCTGTGGACGAGAACCGCCAGCCTGTCAATCTCGACTTTGTGGATTTTGTGAGGGTCTATACCGGATTGAACCAGAAGTGCCCACAACCGGAATGGTGGGGAGAGACGTCTACTGAGTTTGCTGGTGCAGAGGATATCCATCTGGAAGCCTCATTAGAGGCTATCCGCCAGGCCACGGGGATAAGGGAAAAGGAAATAGTGAACAGTGAAAAATATGCTACCGCACATGACCTGCAGGGCCGCAAGGTCTTGCCCAATCGCAGAGGACTTTATATACAGAATAAGAAGAAATATATCATCCAATAATCATGTTTCATTTTTTATACAAAAGCATTATGAAAACAAACAAGTTTTTTCTGATGGGAGCCATCGCGTGTGGCTTCGTGATGTCGTTGATCTCTTGTACAAACAACGACATTCCTGTCTATGTCAAACCAACTACCACCATCTCTTTTGAGAGTGCTAAACTCAATGCCGATGGTTACTGGTGTGGTGATGAAACCGGTACGAAGTTCGAGAACTATGGATCAGACGCTTATGCCTGTTCTTATGCAGAGGCAGGTGTTACCTTCCCCGTTAATTGGACACCGGCATGGGCCACCTGGACTGGCTTTGCCATCTCTAACCGTACAGCTACCACTTACAATTCTGCTTCCATGACTCCGGACCAGTTCAACAACTGCACAGGTAAGGCCGTTTCCGGAGAGAACTTCCTTGTGGTTCAGCCTTATGGTGAGACCATCGACTTCGGTAAGGCCGTGACAGTGAAGGGATTCTGGTATACCAATTCTGCATGGGTGGTTGACGCTATCCTCAATGGTGATGGTATGACACCAGGTAAGTTCGAGGCTGACGACTGGTTCAAGTGTATCCTCTTTCCCACACCTGCAGAGGGTGTTGGTGGCGCTCGCTATGAGATCGACCTGGCCAAGGATGGTGATTATGTCAAGGAGTGGAAGTACTGCGACCTCAGCGATGTCGATGCCTTCAAGAATATCAAGAGCCTCTCGTTCTCTTTCGATGGCACGAAGAAAAACGACTGGGGTGTAACTACACCTGCTTACATCTGTATTGATGACATCATCATCGAGAAGTAATCGATGCGAACCGTTAGATTTCTGTTTCTAACAACGATAGTAGTGTTGCTCGTCGCCTGCAGGGGAGGCCAGACCTCCTTTGTTCAGGCGGTGGGTGATACCATTGCATTTAAGTACGCCACACAACTCACCGTGGTGCGCTACGATGGCTATACGGTAGTTACATTGAAGAACCCCTGGAAAGAGGACATGACCCTGCACCAATATGTCTTACTTCCTGTTGGTACAGCGGTAGCAAATTCTCCACTTCCAAACGCTACCGTCATCCGTACGCCCTTGCGTCGCTCAATGATCTTCTCCACCGTCCACTGCGCCATGCTGATGGATCTTGGCAAACAGGACTGCATCGCGGGTGTGGCTGATCTGAAATACATCAAGATCCCGTGGATTCAGCAACAGGTGAAAGCTGGTAAGATCAGTGATGTAGGCGACGGACTGAGTCCTGTCATTGAGAAAATCATCGACCAGCGACCTGACGCCTTGTTCCTCTCGCCGTTTGAGAACAGTGGCGGCTATGGCAAACTTGAGGATATCGATATCCCTATTGTGGAGTGTGCGGAATATATGGAAACAACACCTTTAGGGCGTGCCGAGTGGCTGCGGTTCTATGGTATGCTCTTCGGTTGTGAAGAGAAAGCCGACAGTCTCTTCGATGCCATCGACAAGAACTACAATCATCTGAAGACTTTGGTAACACAGAAGAGCCGTCCCTCTGTGTTGCTCGACAATGTTACGGGCAGCGTCTGGTATGTTCCTGGCGGAAAGAGCACCATCGGCCAGATGATTCAGGATGCTGGCGGCAGCTATCCTTGGGCTGCTGATGAGCACAGCGGTTCTGTTTCCCTGCCCTTCGAGAATGTCTTGGAGAAAGCAGGTGAGGCTGATGTCTGGCTCTTCCGTTATAGCAGCGATCACGATATCACCTACGACGAGCTGCGCAGCGAGCATCATGGCTACAACCAATTCAAGGCTTTTCGCCATCAGCAGGTTTATGGCTGTAATGTGGAGCTGAGTCCTTTCTATGAGGAGACACCCTTCCGTCCCGACTGGCTGCTCAACGATTTTATCTGCATCCTTCATCCAGAGCTCGACCTATCAAAGGAGCGCAAGAATCATGCCCCGCTCCGATATTATAAGCCACTGAAATAAAATAAGAAGATGTACATCTGATAAAAATATTCTCTTTTTCTTGCAGATTCTGATCTTTTTCACTATCTTTGCAAGAAAAATAGAAGCATTATTATGAACCAAAACAATTTGATTATGAAACAATCGCTAGCTCTATTGTCAGCTCTTCTACTCATGTCGACGATTGCATTTGGAAAAGAGCGAACGCAAGCCGAGATGGATGCCGTAGCAAAATCGGTATTCCAGACCTTCCAGATGAAGGAAAGATCATTACAAGTAGACATAGAGGCTGACCACCTTGTGTCAGATGCCTTCAGTTCCAGTGCGTTGAACAGCCAACTGAAAGCGGCCATTCCAGATATCGACAGCGACTACTTCGCGGTTTACAACTCTTCCCACGGCTATGCCATTGTCTCAACCGATGACCGCCTGCCTGCTTTGATTGGCTTCTCCGACAGCCAACGCTTCACGTCCGACATGATTCCAGAAGCCATGCAGGCCATGCTCATACAGTATATCATGAGGATGAACGGTGGCGAGGATTTCTCTTCTACGGTTAGGAGAGCTAATACTTATATGGAGATATCCCCGCTGCTAGGAGGTATCAAATTCTCGCAGGGCTCACCCTACAATGACATGTGTCCTCTGCTGAACGGCAAACGTACAGCGACCGGCTGCCTGGCAACCGCTATGGCACAGATCATGGCCTACCACAAATTTCCGACACAGATGCTGGGCGACAAGATAGATTACCAGACCAAGACGCACAGCCTGCCTGTCAGTTGGGATTGTACGAATACCCGCTTCGACTGGGACAACATTCTCGATACCTACCCGTCAGAGACTCTCCCTGACTATACTGCTAACGAAACGACCACATCCCAGCAGTACATGTCATTCTTGGACGTCACCTTGTCTGACAAGAACAAGCTGGAGATTACTGACTTCTACAGCACCAATGGGCAGATCATGACCTTTGACCTTCAACTGCTGCTCTGTGACAATAACGGAACTTTCATCCAGCCTACTGGGCAGATGAAGACCATTAAGGATTTGAAGCCCCGTTATGGTTGGGGGACATATCCCATCAATCATTTCCTCCCGGGAGATTTTCCGGACGGAGATTACAGGCTGTATCTCGGCGTCAGACTTGCAGGCACCAGCGTATGGTCGGTGGTGCAGCGGCTCACCAAGAAAAAACAGCGCGAGGAGTTCTATCTCACTCTCACGAAGAAGGGCATGATCTACACGATAGAAGGCCGCACCTTTACCTGTTCACATACCAAGGTTCAGGGCGAGGCCATCGCCACGCTGATGGCCGCCTGTGGCGCATGTACTGGTATGAACTACGCAGAAGAAAGTAGCACCGGCAACTTCAATTTTGGTTATGGTATGGTCAACTACATGGGATATGACAACGGCCTTTACTTCGTCGATGCCAACATCTCACCCACCAGGACGTGGATGGAGGATCTGCTGATAACAGAATTGCAGCAGAAGCGCCCCATCTTCTGTTGTGGTATAACTTCAGAAGGCGGAGCCCATGCCTATGTGATTGACGGATGCCAGTATCAAGGTACCACGCCCTATTTCCATGTCAACTGGGGATGGAACGGTGACGATGACGGTTTCTTCCTGCTCGACGCCATGACCACCTCGGGAGGCGACAACTACGGCTATTCCTATATTGTGACCTTAGGCGTAAGACCTGATGATGGACAGGACGATGGTATTCTGTTTACAGTTAAAAAGGTCAGTGCCTCGGTTGAGGACATGCGGCTTTCCTTGTCGCTGGAAAACTTCAGCAATCGTACAGTTCTCAATTTCTGCGGAAACATCATTGTTTATGCTATTGACGGTCAGAACAAAGAGTACGCGTTGAAAGCTTACCATTGGGATACTTGGCAAGGCTTTAGCGGTTATGGTACATGGGACAAGAAGATAGGCATTCCCCAGACGCTGCCGACAGGAGATTATACCATTGTCCTGAAAGCCAAATTGGATGGGTCGTCTGTCGAGAAAGAACTCCTGACCTCAAGTTTCCCAACTGTCAGGATCGAGAATCCGACAGCCATCAATGATATCCCCGCAGCCGCACCGCAGCAACGCGATGTCTTCAGTCTCTCTGGTAGAAAGCTTCCTACCTCCATTTCCTCTCCAGAAAGGCTCCCCAAAGGTTTCTATATCATCAACGGAAAGAAGTATATTACCAAATAAAAAAACTGCGGTCACAACCCTGTTGTTCTTAGTTCCAGGCGCGAAGGATGGAACCGTCGAACGAACAGAAATAACGCATGAGTGATGAGCCCTCATCGCCACTGACGATCGCCCCTGTTTCCAGTTCATACGTACGCTGGCAGCGGGGGCAGATCACTTGCTGACGGTTGCCTGTCCAGTTCATCGCCTGCAGACTGCTACAATTCGGACAGGCACGGTCATAGGCCCAGAGACCGTTGAAGTTGGTGGTGCCGATAAAGAGTCCGATGCTGTTGCTGGCACCAAGAACATAGCTGGAATAGTTTTCGAGATCGGTGCTGATGACATTGTCTTCCTGTGGCGTCTTGCTGTCGTTGCTGTTCACATACACGTGGCGGACACTATTCTTACCATCGCCCTTAGTGGTCACATATACATAGGTGCCTGGATTCTGTGCAGCAGCGAAAAGCAGACTGGTGGGGTGTTGCTGATAGCTGAAGACAAAGCGGCAGACGTACTTCCGGCTTACAGGCGCCTCAGCCTCACAGGAAGTGAATAGTGAATAGTGAAAAGTGAATAGTAGTGACACCATTAGGAACCACCATTCTCTCTTCACGTAAACTCTGGGATAACTATTCACTATTTACTAATCACTATTCACTCAGCAGAGCCTGCTCTGCTGCTGTCATGCGTCCGAAGTTAAAGCCATCGAGCGTCTGCTGCATCAATGCCTGGATCTGGTCGTTGCAGAGGTTGCCGATTGAGCCTTCGTGGGTGTGGTGGATATCGTGACTGGCTTTGAATGTACCGGCCTCAATGTCGAGTCCAACCTTCTTGTAGGCATCGCGGAAGGGCATTCCATTGGCTGCCAGACGGTTTACCTCTTCAACCGAGAACATCGGATCATACATCGGATTGTCGAGGATATGCTCGTTCACCTCTATTTTATTAATAATGTAAGCGGCCATCTGCAGACAGTCCTTCAGTTCGTCGAAAGCAGGCAGGAAGACTTCCTTGATAATCTGCAGGTCGCGGAAATAACCCACAGGCAGGTTGTTCATGATCAGCGTCACCTGCTGAGGCAGACTCTGTAGCTTATTACACTTGGCACGGATCAGTTCAAACACATCGGGATTCTTCTTATGCGGCATAATGCTCGAACCTGTAGTACACTCTTTCGGCAACTTCACAAACGAGAAGTTCTGCGAGTTAAACAGACAGGCATCGAAAGCCATCTTGGCGATAGTTCCTGCGATGGTGGCAATGGCGAAGCCCACGTTGCGCTCCATCTTTCCGCGTCCCATCTGGGCATACACCACGTTATAGTCCATCGAGTCGAAGCCTAAAAGCTCTGTCGTCATCGTACGGTTCAGGGGGAAACTGCTTCCGTAGCCGGCTGCCGAACCTAAGGGATTACGGTTCGTCATCTTATAGGCGGCTTGCAGGAAGAGCATGTCGTCGGTGAGACTCTCGGCGTATGCACCGAACCACAGGCCGAAGCTTGACGGCATCGCAATCTGCAGATGGGTATAGCCGGGCATCAGCACATCCTTATACTGATTGCTCTTCTGAATGAGCTCGTCGAAGAGGATCTTAACCTCATCGGCAATTTCTTTCAATTCATGACGGGTAAAGAGCTTGAGGTCTACGAGCACCTGGTCGTTGCGCGAACGGCCGGAGTGGATCTTCTTGCCCATATCGCCGAGTTTACGTGTCAGCAACATCTCCACCTGAGAGTGCACATCCTCTACATCGTCTTCAATCACAAACTCACCGCGCTCGGCCAGATGGTAGATATTCCGCAACTCAGCCAGCAATGCCGTTAGTTCGTCTTTCTCCAACAATCCGATACTCTCCAACATCGTGATGTGGGCCATCGAGCCCAGCACGTCGTATTTTGCCAGATAGAGGTCCATCTCGCGGTCCCTGCCCACAGTAAACCGTTCTATCTCCTTATTGATCTCAAAGTTCTTCTCCCAAAGTTTCATATACAAATTAACTTTTTATTTGGACATAATAACAGACTAACAAGTATAGACATATTAACATACAAACATATTTTATGTTATTATTATATGTTTGTCTGTTATTCTGTCTTTTAATGTTACTCTGTCTTAGACATAATGGACTTGTGCCAATGCGTCGGCAATCTTTTCGATACCGTCCTGCAGAGGCTTCTCTACCATCGCCTTGATGAAGGGGTTGAGTTCAGCCTTCAGGGTCAGCTTCATCTTCGAGTTCTGCTCATCCACGGGCAGCACTTGGATCCAAAGGTTGAAGGGCACGGGCGACTGCACCGTCTCGAACTTCACGCACTTTGGCTCCTCGCGGTCGCAGATGCGTAGTTTCAGCTCGCCTACAGGGGCGACGTTGAGACTGACGGTATCCTGGTCATACTTGAAATCGTTGACTTTGTCCTCGGGCACACGATCCTGTACTTTCTCGAGGTTACGCAGGTCGCTGAGGTTATTATACACAGCCTGCTGAGGGTAGGGTAGCTGCTTCACACTACTCTCAAATTTGCTTTCACTTCCGAATATTGACATATTACCAAATTTGTTTAGACATAATAACAGACAAACAAATATATTTGTATTATGAATCTGTTAGTCTGTTATTCTGTCATTAAATTGTTACTCTGTCTTTTTCCATGTTTCCGGGCTCTTGCGCCATTCGGCGAGCACAGCCTTGTCTTCTTCCTTGATATAACCGGTCTTCGCGGCCTCTTCGACCACCGCCTCATAGTTGCTCAGTGTGATGAGCTTCACGCCTGCCTCCTCGAATGCTTTCTCTGCCACGGGGAAACCATAGGTGAACGATGCCACCATACCGACCACTTCTACACCATACTCCCGCAGGGCAGCTACAGCCTTCAGCGAACTACCACCCGTAGAGATCAGATCCTCGACAACCACCACCTTGGCGCCCTTCTCGATCTCACCCTCTATCTGATTGCCCATGCCATGATCCTTCGGCTTCGGACGGACATAGCTGAACGGCAGTCCTAACTGATCGGCCACAAGGGCACCCTGTGCAATGGCGCCTGTAGCGACACCTGCCACAGCCTCAGCTTCAGGGAAATGCTCCTGGATGGCGTGACAGAGTTCGAGCTTTACAAACGAACGCACATCGCAATACGAGAGCGTCTTACGGTTGTCGGTATAGATAGGTGACTTCCAGCCTGAAGCCCATGTAAACGGGTCGTTCGGCTGCAACTTGATGGCCTTGATGTCCATCAGTTTCTTGGCTAATTGATGCTTGATATCCATAATATAATGTATAATTTGCGTGCAAAGGTACAAAAAAACTATAAACTATAAACTATAAACTATAAACTTTTTGTATCTTTGCACCCAGATTATCAACTCATTACTCAAAATTAGCAATATGAAAAGGATTTTATTTCTGACTACT
>Ga0265300_10002801_pt1 | contig 14772 bp, 9 predicted proteins | sample AusTroGonzalo_MG_FD_193482 | JGI IMG/M metagenome (GOLD analysis project Ga0265300, IMG submission 193482) | Bovine rumen microbial communities from tropical cattle in Woodstock, Queensland, Australia - Gonzalo_03 | ecosystem: Host-associated > Mammals > Digestive system > Stomach > Rumen ...
CCTTACGTGCGCCCCAGTCAAAGATAGGTACACTGAATGAGATAGCTATACGCGGGTTGTTGGTGGGATTGTCATAAACATGATTGAAATCCTCGCTATCACCCATGATACCCAATGAGAGTGAGATATTTCCGCTAAAGCTGTCATTATCCTTGACCTGCACCATAGACATCTCCTGCTGCTCACGCGATATCTGGCGCTGACGCAACTCCAGTCTGGTGGTAGTGGCGCTCTCAAGAGCCTTGTTGATATCCACATATACCGGATCAGCCTCGATATCGCATACCACGATGATATCCTCCTCAAGAGGAATTCCAAGAGCCTGTTTGAAATTATCCTTGGCATTCTCAAGGCTTACCCTCTGGTTCTCCAGGCTTGAACGAGACTGGGCCAGGTTGAGTTCTGCCTGATAGTACTCATCCTTGGTCACAAGGTCAGCCTCAACCTTATCCTTTATTATGTTGAAGTTCTTCTCTGCATTCTCCAGCTCCGACTCACTTATTGCAAGGTTCTGCTGTGATACGAACAGACTGTAGAACTGGCTTGTTATGTTACGCTCCACATTCAGCATCTGCAAAGCGTAGCTTATGCGGGCATTCTCATAATTCATCTCTATCTGACGCATATTCATCTTTGTCCTATTATAAGTGAAAATAGGCTGCGTCAGACTCAGGTAGAGACGGTTGCTGAATGCACGGTTGCTGTTGGTGTTACCTCCTATTGATGACTCATTATTCTGCCATGACAGGCTGTTGTTGAGTGACAACGTAGCATCGGTCCAGATAATGGGTTGCGATATACTGAATGTTCCCGATGATGACAGCGAGCGGTTGGTGTACCAGTCTGAATAACGGCTGTCAAACTGACGGGACTGTGAGTAAGAGAGAGGCTCCAGGTTAAGTGAGAACCTGGACTTGAGTGATGCCTTCTGGGCTATCAGGTTCTGCTCATACCTCTCCATACTCATACGGGAGTTTATCAGATCGGGATTATGTTGGGCACTGTACTCCAGAGCCTGCTCCATGGTCATGACAATCTGCGCCTGCGCTCCGGTCTCTATGGCCGAGGCGGCTGCAAGCACAAGAACTGCCTTCTTTAAAAAATCTCTTTTTATCATATTCTTATCTGTTATTTCGCTTAACGGGAATTTTCTCTCTTAACCAACTTGACGGCATCAGCCACAATCACGTTTACGCCTGATTTGTTGTTCAGCGTAACCTTCACTGTATCCGCCTCAAAACGGAACGTACCCAAAAGATTCCATCCCTCATCGGCACGCCACATGTTCATTGAGACACGGTCACTTGAGTTGAACTGCCCTATCTCAAAGTTATAGTCATTGGTAACCCTGCGGCCATTGTTGTTATTGTTATTATTGTTGTTCCACCTACGGTTACGATTATTGTTGTTAGACATATCCGGAGACGCGTAGTAATATACGTCATAGACTCCTGCAGCAGTCAAAGGAATTTTCCATCGTGCATACTGGGAGCCGTCACCCGGAGATATGATATATGCCGAACGTATAAAATCACCGTACAGGTTCTGGTCTGTCACCAGCGTCCACTGGCTGTATGTACGCCAGTCAGAGAAACCCTCATATATGAACTCATTGTTTTTCTCCCTGGACTTGTCTATCCATTTTGACAGATAACCGGTCCTGAGAGGTCTTGAAAGGGAGAACAGTTCACTGTCCTCATTATCCACGATTATCTCACCCGGAAGCGCGTTATCCACTCCGCCGTTAACAGTATAGACTCCCTCGGGAGTGAGTTCCGTACCGGTATATGTGCTCCAGTCTGAGCTATTGAGATTCACGTCGTGCGGAAGGTTTGATGAGAGCATGGTATTAACCCTTATGGAGCCCGGATTATTGAACCAGTGGGTCACGATCCTGCGTGTCTCATGTGCACCTACACTTATCATCATGCTCGTAGGTTTGTCCTCATCACCGGCATTCTCCGTCTCATAGAAAACGTATTCCACACTCACATAACCGGGATTGTCCGATATGTTTTCAAACGCAATCTCAGCCTGATAGATATCAGCCGTATCGGTAGTGACAGTTGTAATCTGTGGAGTACCTATCTTGAAGCAGGCCAACTGCGTAGGTTGGTTCCAGGCTTCAATCTTACTCTGAAGGCTTATTCCCGAATAACTCTGCACCCAATCCAGGATTGAATCAAAAGATGCATTGGCAAATGCCTTCTCTCTGGTTTTGGCAGAAAGAGAGTCAACCAATGATTCATAACCCATAGCCACCGATACCGGTGCAAAGAAATCATTGGTTTTGAGAGCCAGGGCATTGTCTGACAAATCCTCCCATTCCGGATCGGACATGATACGGTCAAAGCTGTATTTACCCATCAGTATCAGAGCCTTCTCATCCTCAGAGAGACCGTTCATCCGCCTCATCCAGGCTGTTCTGTTACCTTGGCTTCCGGCTGTCATTGACTCGACCATACGGTTTGCCATAGGCCAGTCAGATGAATATACATTGTATCTGAAATTGTAGAACAGAGGGCGATAATAGTATGGATTGTCCACCTGAGTCATTGTCCACTGTCCATTCCTGCTGCTGCCGCTCATATTACCGGATTCCAGCATGAAATTAATGGAATTGTTCAGGATATTGACAAGTATCTCCTTCTCTGACATATTACCGTTATTACGGCGGTTCCAGTTGTTACCTCCATTACTGTACATACGTTTCATGTTGCGGAACTGGAATCTGGCCATATCAAAGCCTCTTTCATGTACAAGTGCCATCTCCGGCTGCAACTGTTCATAGGTTGATGTCCATACGCGTTTATACGATGTAAACTGGACAGGCACCTCAACAATTGAGAAACGTTTGAACGGATAGGTCATTTCTGCCTGATACTCCATATTCCTGCGTCTCTCACGGATAATATAGGGGATAGTGTCACGTATTGAGTCAAAGACCTCAAACTGATCGTCCCAATGGCCCAGCTCCCACACCGTATACAAGGTTGAATCAACCGTTATGGACTTGGGGGTGTAATCTCCTATTATGAGTGATACTGACGGCAATGATGACTCTGGCTCGAAGGTGAACTCAGTAGAATCAGCATTTGCTGTGCATAAGCCCTGTGATATAGGTGTCAGTCCCGGATTGGGTGTGACATTTACCGTGAAATCAGTAAAGTATGACATCTGCCATTCCGGACTCTGGTCACTGAATGCCACACCCGGGCGCGGATACCAGTAGCTCTCAGGAGTAAGCATCGTATATTCCCTATCCTGGAACAGATAACGCTTTCCCACATTGAGCATGGAGAGTGCCTTGACGTTCTCAAGCATCTTATCGGCCGATATATCCAGATAACAGATGCGGTCATCGGCCATGCCTCCGTACTCCATTACCAGCTTTACAGGCTCACCTTCCGGCAGCGTTTCATCAAAACTAAGTACAATAAGATGCATCAGACGCTCATATTTCATCCTGTGCCCCACGGCACTGACGTCTTTCAGATTGAATCCGGGATTAAGCGTGAACACCAATTGTTTGGCATCCTGACGGGGAGAGACTGTCATATCGGCTCTCACGCTGAGAGAATCGCCGCTTTGGGTCACGGTAAGTTCACATGACTGTGCCACGGCACCGCCCACATGTACATATCTGTTATCCAGTTCCACCATGTCAGTCCTGAACCTGTCATCCACCTTGTAAAGATGTACATGCCTGTATCCGGCATAAAGGCCTCCCGCAAGGAACACAATTGCGGCAATGCGCCACGGAAGCAGACTGTATCTGGAATTGGCAAGACGATGGAACAGCGATACATCCGTAAGTATAAGCCCTATACCCAGCAACAGATAACACATCCTGTGGTTTATGAGTCTGGACAATCCGTTAAAGCCTACAGTCACAGACTTGAGCATAGGCAGGTTGAAGCCTATATAATCAAAAAGGTAATAGTAGAGATTATCTATATAGAACAGTGTCACGCCTATATATGCCAATAGAATCACCATCGTAATGGCCTGATTGTTAAGTATCAGCATCAGGGTGGTTGACAGACCCACTATGAACACCAGAGTAGGAACTGACAACAGCAGGAAATACCATATGTAACTCACATAGTCCAGTGCTACGCCGTACTTGACAAGACTCATTATCAATGCTATTGCCGCTACTATCAGATCAAGTATGAAGAACACCTTGAGTGTAGCCCACATCTTACCAAGCAGATACTCGGCATTACTCAGAGGACGGGTGTAGAATACTTCTGATGTATCAAGCTGTTTGTCACGTTTAAGGTACTCCGATGACAGGAAAACCGATACCACAGCCTGCCCCACGTTCATAACCAGCATGAACATGTAGGGAATGACAGACCTGTTCACCATCTGGGCCTGCTGATACTGTGATAGGATGTAGATGGAGCCCAGAATCACCGCAGCAAGCAGTGAAAGGAAGGCAAAGACCTTGAAGAACCATCCACGGACAAGCAGTTTTGTCTCGTACCTGGAGACTATAAGTATGTTATATATTCCTCTCCCCATCAATCCTTATTCCTAATCTCTGTAAAATAAACATATGCATGCTCCAGGTTGGGCGGATAGTTCACTGCACCGCATCCGGGATTCTCCTTTGCCACCACCTGCAGATCCCATCCCAAGCCATGCGGTATGGTTGAAATCACTGCATATTTCTGATTTATCTCAGCATACTGTTCATTGGTTACCTGCATGCGCCACACCTTACCCTCGGTCTCCTTGAGCATTCCGGCAGGTGACCCTCTGAACATGACCTGCCCCTGATTGAGCATGGCCATCTCCGTACATGAACTTGAAATATCACCTACGATATGGGTTGACAGGATTATCGTGGTATCCTTTGTACTGGCCTCACTAAGCAGGTTACGGAACCTGATGCGCTCCTCAGGGTCAAGTCCCGTGGTAGGCTCATCCACCACCAGAACCTTAGGCTTGTGTATCAGAGCCTGTGCAATACCCAGACGTCTCTTCATACCACCCGACAGATTCTGTGCATAACGGTCACGCGCTTCATAAAGCCCCACCTGATCCAGCATGGCGTCAACAGCCTTGCCGCGCTCTGAAGAATTAGTCATACCCGTAAGTGCAGCAGCATACTCCAGGAATTCACGCACCTTGTACTTGGCAAAGAAACGGAAATCCTGTGGCAGATAACCCAATATGCGTCTCACCTCCTTGCGTTGCGTGCGTATATCATATCCGCACACATCAATCTGCCCCTCCGTGGGTTCCATCAACGTAACCAGAATACGCATCAGAGTGGATTTTCCGGCACCGTTCGGTCCCAAAAGGCCGAACATGCCTGAAGGTATCTCCAGGTTAATATCGGTCAGCGCTCTCTTGCCGTTAGGGTAATAATGGCTTAAGCCTTTTATAGATATAGACATGCAGTGTCGTATTTTTCACAAAAGTACGCTCATTATATGAAATGGCTTACAAATAAGAATCAACAAGTATTAATAAAACATTATTTGTTGAGAGCGGCGGCAACCTCTTCAGCACCTATGGAGAGTGTCACATAAGAGGGTACGGTACGTGTGCAGCACTCGTTCTCACCCCACAGGAACGGATAGTCATCCTTATGCTCAAGGAAGTCCGGCTGGAGCAATACCAATCCGGGAGCGATACCTCCGGGAATGAATGTATAGTCTGCACGGTTGTTGCCGTATGCCACCTTCTTGGTATTGACACCCACTGCAGTCACGAATGATACGTTTGAGTACGGATGGTTGCCGTATATGAAGTTAAGACCTGACAGCACCAGTTCCGGGTCAATCAGATCCGGGAAGTAACGCCATACCATATAGTTGTTCTGAGCCCAGCTGATAACCCGCTCACTACCGCCCCAGGTACCTCCTGCCACAGGAACACCGTAAGGAGTTGACTCGGACGTACGCTTGGCATCCTCAACGAATACTGGGATAACCTCACGCACCTGAGCCTTGAAATCATCATCCATATAGGGCAGCAATGAGAGTGCTGTGGTAATGTTCACACGCGGGGCACGCATGGCGCTGCCACCACCTGTACGGTTATCCTCAACACCCTGCGGGGCATTCTTGGCAGCCTCAATCTGACGCATCACACCAGGTAGGAACATATCCTTGTACTTCTGCTCACCGGTAAGCAGCCAGAGCTGTATTGCGGCTGCTGAGCGGTCACCACCGCGGCCTCCACCCCACTGGCCGTTACGCTGGCCGTTGGACTGCTGTTGCTGCTGAGGACGGTTGGCCATCCGAGCCTGATAGTCATCCATCTCCTTCCAGAGCTTGAGAGCATTCTTCCTGCAACGCTCAGCAGTCTCAGGAATGTACGGTGCAAGCACACGGGCAGCATGCGCAAGAGCGGCGCACACATTAGCGTTACCCATAGGGTTACCGGCATTATTGGTAAATGCAAAGCGGTCATCGAGTGTACCTGAACGGTTGCCACGCACCTCATAAGGTTTGAGGCTGGGGTCATATATATATCCGTCAGTAATGGTCACAGCATCACCCAGATGATGATACTGATGCATATTGCCCTGTACTATACCACCAGCTATAAAGCCGATGTTCTCAATCTGTGCACACAGGTTAAGAGCTCCATGCTCCACCTGCTGTATGACATCAGGCAGACCGTCCGGACGGTGAATATCCACGAACTGGGTCTTCTGGTCAATGAAAGTCTGGTCACGTTCAGGCTTGAGTATATCCCAAACCTCAGCCAACTGGTTAGTAAGGCCGATAACCGTACCTGACTGTATATCAAAGTCACCCGCATCATACCATGCGCCTACTGCCAGGCCGGGGATATGCTCGTATGGCTTGTACTTGGTATTGGTTGAGTTACCCATTCGGTAACCGTCATGCTGCTGATAATTGGTAGGTGCCTGAATGGCATCATCCATATGGGAACGGCCGTGCCATACGCGGTAAGCCTCATTGACCATCATGTGATCCATCTGTACTGGAAGCCATACATCCATTGTGTTGTGCCACTTGCCCTCATAGACATTTTTGTTGATGGGGAAAGGATTGGTCTTTACGCCATTATACTCTATATAATAGGTGCCGGGCTCACGTACCGCACTGAAATCACACTGCGCATAGTTGTAACGGTCATAGAATACGCCCCACTCCTTTACAGCCGGCTCCAGAACCAAAGTATTGCTACCGTCCGCATTAACACGGTATATATTAGCCTTTGAGGCCACCTTGTCATTACGATCAAGTTCTATCACTGCCACCTTCTTCTGCGCGGGAGTATAGCCTATCTGTGAAAATCCCACATTGGGCTCACGTATCCAGTCAGAGTTTGGAGTTGGCTCCACATACCATTCCAACACTGTTCCGGTCTTTCCGGCGGGCAGATATGAACGTACCACATATGTACCGTTCTGTGACAGGTTACGTCCGTCAAACAGATTAAGCTCAGCTTCTGACTGGAACAGCACACGCAGAGACTCATCCTCTGGAGCCACCACAATGGTATGACCCTTTGAAATAGGTTTGGGTACTATGAATTCGTCACGGCCACGGTCATCGAAAGTGGAGAGCCCCCAGAACTGGTTGATCTTTTCAGAGTTGGGGTGCATCTCGGTATCACTTGACGGATAACGGGGGAATATTTCTGACTGGCCATCCACAAGATAGGTCTTGCCGTAGTATGTGGCCGGGAAGAACTCCATGTTAAGACCTGCCTTGCCTACAAGATTTGCAGGCAGCGGTTCATCCAGTTCCACTGAAATGCGTACTCCCTTACCCTCTTGCTTTACGGTAAGTCCGTACTGGAAACTGTAATCCTGATAATTGAAACGGCAGTTTATCACTCCGCCCAAGGTGTCTATGGTACGCTCCGTAAGGGTTGAATATATATCCCACTGCTCAGGAGTGTTCATCAGACGCACGCCACCACCGGTAGCAATACGTACGCCACGCTGAATGATTTCTATTCCAGCGGTCTTCTCATCACAGAATACGCCCTGATATCTGTTTGAGTAAACAAGAACATTGACACCTTGGGTCTCGAAATAACCCTTTTCATTGATCTCAAGCTTTCCCTGATCTGACTTATTGACACAGGAAACCAACGCACATAATGCGGCAATAATCGGCAGTAAACGTTTCATAAGTTTTGGTTAGTTGACTTATTTTACAAAAGTAGCACAATCCATGGGAAAACAAAAGCAGTTAACTAATTTTATAGTGAATAGTGAAAGGTTATAAATTAGACCAACCCTCTACAAAAAATGAGTATCTTCGCGAATCAAAATTACAGGTATGAAGAAACGTGTTCTTGTAACATACAACATGTTCCGTACAGGATATGCGGAACTGATTGAGAAATATGATGTTACATTCCCCCCTGAAGGCCGTGAGACATTCACATACGATGAGGTGTATGAGATGCTCCCGGAGTATGACGTACTGCAGTCCATGTTCAATTTCCCGGTTGACCGCAAGCTTATGGAGCGAGGCCTGCCCCGTCTGGAACTGGTTAGCAATTACGCCGTAGGGTTTGACAACATAGATATTCCTACAGCAACCGAGCTTGGCATTGCTGTAACGAATACCCCTGGCCCCGTAACGGAGCCCACCGCCGATCTGGCATTCGGACTTATGCTGGCCGTAGCACGCCGCATCACCGATGTTGACCGCCGCCTGCGCATACCGGGTGCACTGAAGTGGACACTTCTGGCCAATCTGGGTTACTCACTTGGAGGCAAGACATTAGGCATCTTAGGCATGGGACGTATAGGCCAGGCTCTGGCACGCCGCGCCAAGGCCAGCTGCATGAAGGTAATATATCACAACCGCCACCGCGTAAGCCCTGAGATTGAGAAGGAGTATGATGCCACCTACGTTGAGTTTGACGAGCTGCTCAAGACTTCTGATTTCATATCAGTGAACGTGCCCTACTCCAAGGATACATGGCATCTGATAGGCAAGGAGCAGATAGAGCTCATGAAACCCACCGCCATACTGGTCAATACAGCACGCGGCCCTATCGTTGATGAACTTGCCCTGGCCGATGCACTTAAGAACAAGCGCATCTGGGGTGCAGGACTTGACGTATTTGAGTTCGGTGACAAGGTAAGCCCCGAGATACTGGCATGTGAGAATGCAGTCATCACCCCGCATGTAGGCACACAAACCTACGATGTCCGCAATGAGATGGCAGAATTCGTGTCACGCAACATCATCAACTTCTATGAGGGCGGTCCTGTTGCATACGTTAATAACGTTCCTAAGAAAAAATAAATGGCTGCATCAGAGAGTCTGCTTGACAAACTTGACGGTCTGGAGGCACGCTTCCAGGAGGTTAGTCTGCTCATAACAGACCCGTCCGTTATAGCCGATATGAAACGGTTCGTAAAACTGAACCGTGAGTACCGTGACCTGGAACCCGTAGTTGCAGCCCGCAAGGAATACATCCAGTTGCAGAAAAGCATTGAGGAGGCACGTGAACTGCTATCTGAGAGTGACCCGGAGATGCGCCAGATGGCCCGTGAGGAGCTTGACAGCGCCACAGCACGCCTGCCCCAGCTTGAGGAGGAGATAAAGCAGATGCTCATACCTGCCGACCCGCAGGATGACAAGGACGTGATAATGGAGATACGCGGCGGCACAGGTGGCGATGAGGCTGCCCTGTTTGCCGGCGATTTGTTCCGCATGTACTGCAAATACTTTGAGACCAAAGGTTGGAAATACGCCGTATCATCATGCTCTGAAGGCACAGCTGGTGGATTTAAGGAGATCATATTCACCGTAACGGGTGATAAGGTATATGGTACGCTCAAATATGAATCAGGCGTACACCGTGTACAGCGTGTACCTGTAACAGAGACACAGGGCCGCATACACACATCGGCAGCCACGGTTGCCGTTTTGCCTGAGGCCGATGCCTTTGAGGTTGAGATAAACGAGGGCGAGATAAAATGGGATACATTCCGCAGCGGCGGCGCCGGCGGCCAGAACGTGAACAAGGTAGAGAGCGGAGTGAGGCTCCGTTACAATTGGAAAAATCCCAACACCGGAGTTGTCGAGGAGATACTCATAGAGTGCACCGAGACCCGTGACCAGCCCAAGAATAAGGAGCGCGCTCTTTCACGCCTGCGCACCATGATATATGACCGCGAGCATCAGAAATACATGGATGACATTGCGGCCCGCCGCAAGACAATGGTCTCCACCGGTGACCGGTCAGCCAAGATTCGCACATACAATTATCCGCAGGGTCGCATAACCGATCACCGCATAAACTGGACTTCATACAATCTGCCGGCATTCATGGACGGTGACATACAGGACTGCATTGACCAACTCACCATTGCTGAAAATGCAGAACGTATGAAAGAGGCCGAAATGTAAAGAAATTTCATAATTAGAACAGATATGACAAGAGACGAACTTTACGCCAACATCAAGCGCAAGAAATCATTTCTGTGCGTAGGTCTTGACACCGATCTCAAGAAGATCCCGGAGCATCTGCTCAAGGAAGATGATCCCATATTCGCATTCAACAAGGCTATAATAGATGCCACCGCAGACTATTGCATTGCATACAAGCCCAATCTGGCATTCTATGAGAGCGCCGGACTGAAAGGTCTGCAGGCCCTCTACAAGACCATCGACTATATCCGCGCCAATTATCCGGACCAGTTCATAATTGCCGATGCCAAGCGCGGTGACATAGGCAATACCTCAATGATGTATGCCGACAGCTTCTTCACGGAGATGAACGTTGACGCCGTAACCGTTGCACCTTATATGGGTGAGGACAGCGTGACACCGTTCCTGGGACATGACGGCCGCTGGGTAATACTGCTGGCTCTGACCAGTAACAAGGGTGCTGCCGATTTCCAGTACATTGAGGACGCACAGGGCACACCTCTGTACCAGAAGGTACTGGCCAAGTCACTTGAGTGGGGCGGAAATGCCGACAACATGATGTATGTGGTAGGTGCCACACGCGCCGATATGCTCACTGACATCCGCAAGACCGTACCTGACAGTTTCCTGCTGGTTCCCGGCATCGGTGCACAGGGCGGCTCGCTGGCTGATGTATGCAAATACGGTCTTAACAGCAAGTGCGGCCTGATAGTAAACAGCAGCCGTGCAATCATTTACGCCGATAAGTCTGCAAACTTTGCCCAGGTGGCCCGCACCAAGGCCATGGAGGTTCAGCAGGAAATGGCGCAGTATCTATAAATTTTAGCGTTGGCTATAGCCAAAGTTAATCTCTGTCAAATTCATAGAATCTGAACAATTTTACTATATTTGCAAGTCTTATAGAAATTGCATAAAAGCATGGAATTTACAGCAAAACAGATAGCAGAGTTCCTGGGCGGCACCGTTGACGGCAACGAGAACGCAGCAGTCCATACTTTTGCCAAAATTGAAGAGGGTGTACCTGGTGCACTCTCTTTTCTTTCTAACGTAAAATATACGCAGTACCTATATTCAACCCAGTCAAGCGTAGTTCTGGTAAACAAGGATTTCAAGGCTGAGCAGCCCGTGAGCGCCACTCTGGTAAGGGTTGACAATGCCTATGAGAGCCTGGCCAAGCTCATGTCACTGTACGCATCCATGAAACCGGGCCGTACGGGCATAAGCTCGCTGGCATCGGTTTCAGAAAAGGCCAAGATAGGCAAGAACGTCTATATAGGTCCCTTCTCTGTAATTGAAGATGGTGCTGTGATAGGTGACAACACGCAGATATATCCTCACGTAATTGTGGGTGAAGGCGCATCAGTTGGTTCTGACTGCATACTTTATCCGCACGTGACAATCTATTACGCCTGCAAGGTAGGTAACCGTTGCATACTCCACGCCGGATGTGTGATAGGTGCTGACGGATTCGGCTTTGCACCCACACCAGACGGCTACAACAAGATTCCGCAGATAGGAATTGTTGAACTGGAGGATGACGTTGAAATTGGCGCCAACACATGTATTGACCGTTCCACCATGGGTAGGACCATTGTCCATAAGGGTGTCAAACTTGACAATCTCATTCAAATAGCCCATAACGTGGAGATTGGCGAGAATACTGTCATGTCAGCCCAAACCGGTGTAGCCGGATCGAGCAAGGTTGGCTCATGGTGCATGGTTGGAGGGCAGGCTGGTATATCTGGGCATCTCAACATCGGCAACAAGGTCAATGTTGGAGCACAGACCGGTATCATAAGCAATATCCCTGACGGCGAAGGAGTAATGGGATATCCATCAATAGGATACCGCAACTTTTTGCGCTCATCACTGATATTCAGGGATCTTCCTGAAATCAGCAAGACCGTAAGTCAACTCAAAAAAGAAATAGAAGAACTGAAAGCCCAGCTTGCCAGCAAGTGACGCTTTAAGACAAACACTATAACATGTACAAACAGAAGACTTTAAAGAGTAGTTTTTCACTCAGCGGAAAGGGGCTTCACACTGGTCTTGACCTGACCGTGACATTCAACCCGGCTCCCGCTGACTACGGATACAAGATACAGAGAACTGACCTGGAAAGCCAGCCCATCATTGAGGCATACGCCGAGAACGTACGCGAGACCCAACGCGGTACCGTGCTGTTCAAGGGCAATGTCAAGGTAAGCACCGTTGAGCATGGTCTGGCAGCCCTCTACGCCGCAGGCATTGACAACTGTCACATTGAGGTAAACGGCCCTGAGTTCCCCATCCTGGACGGCAGCGCCATTGAGTATGTAGAGAACATACAGCGCGTTGGTATCAAGGAACTGGATGCCCTCAAGGACTACTATGTAGTCAAGAACAAGATTGAGGTCAAGGATGAAACAACAGGTTCATCCATCATACTGCTCCCTGATAATGAGTTCAGCGTAAACGTACTCATATCATATGAGTCAAAGATACTCTATAACCAGTATGCTTCATTGGATGACATGCGTGATTTCCCCACTGAGATAGCCAAGAGCCGTACATTCGTCTTTGTCCGTGAGATAGAGCCTCTGTTGGGACTGGGCCTTATCAAGGGAGGTGACCTTGACAACGCCATTGTCATTTACGAACGTGAGATGCCCCAGGAACGCTATGACAAGATCTGTGAGGTTATGGGTGTACCCACAATGGATGCCACCAAGTTGGGTTACATAATGCACAAGCCTCTGCAGTGGGACAACGAGCCTGCACGCCACAAACTGCTTGACATTATAGGTGACCTGGCACTTGTAGGCAAACCCATCAAGGGCCGTATCATAGCCACCCGTCCGGGCCATACCATCAACAACAAGTTTGCCCGCATACTGCGCAAGAACATAATACTGAATGATGTACAGGCACCCGCATATGATCCTTCTGTTCCGCCGGTAATGAACCTGCAGCAGATCCAGGCCGTAATGCCGCACCGTTACCCGATGCAGCTTCTTGATAAGGTAATTGCGCTAACAGACCTTTATGCTGAGGGTGTCAAGAACGTTACCAACAACGAGTTCTTCTTTACAGGACACTTCCCGGAGCACCCCATCATGCCGGGTGTACTCATCATTGAGGCTATGGCACAGTTAGGAGGAACCCTTGCACTGCAATATACAGGAGAACCTAAGGATTATGAGGCCATGTTCGTCAAGATTGACAACACCCGTTTCCGTCAGGCCGTAGTACCCGGCGACACCCTTCTGATGCGTGTTGTAAGGACTGCGCCCATACGTCATAACATACTATCAATCAAAGGATACGCCTTTGTAGCCGACAAACTGGTTGCAGAGTCGGAATTCATGGTTCAAATTGTAAAAAGAGAAAACTGATGATAAGCCCGTTAGCATACGTCGACCATTCCGCCCAGATAGGCGAGAATGTTGAAATAGGTCCATTCTGTTTCATTGACAAGAATGTGATAATCGGTGATAACAACATCATCATGCCCCACGTGAACATCATGTACGGCTCACGCATAGGCAATGGCAATCAGATACATCCCGGAGCCGTGATAGGCGGCATACCGCAGGATCTCAAGTTCCAGGGTGAGGATTCAACCGCTGAGATTGGTGACAACAACCGCATCCGCGAGAATGTGACCATAAACCGCGGAACAGCATCCAAAGGCAAGACTATAGTAGGAAACAACAACCTCCTTATGGAGAATATGCATGTAGCTCATGACTGTGTAATCGGCAACAACTGCATATTGGGCAACAGCACTAAGATAGCAGGCGAGGTAGTGGTTGATGACTTTGCCATACTCAGCGCCTGCGTACTTATTCACCAGTTCTGCCATATTGGAGGCCATGTCATGATTCAGGGCGGTTCAGGATGTAGCAAGGATATACCTCCCTATATCATCGGAGGCCGCCATCCGCTTGTATACGCCGGTCTGAACATTGTAGGTTTGCGCCGCCGCGGATTCAGCGATGAGATCATTGAGGCCATACATAATGCCTACCGTATCATTTACCAGAACGGCCTTAATGTAAGCCAGGCTATTGCAGCCCTCAAGGATGATCCAATCTCCAAATATCCCGAGGTGCAGTACATCATAAGGTTCGTGGAGAGTTCGGAAAGAGGTATAGTCAGAGACTGATAATTAAAACAAAAAGCTATGATATACAGATTCATTTTCATTTCCGATGAGGTTGATGACTTCTATCGTGAAATACAGATCAGTTCATCAGCATCATTCCTGGATTTCAGCAATGCCATTCTGAAATCAGTAGGATATCCCGATGACCAGATGACCTCATTCTTTATCTGTGAGGACAACTGGGAGAAGCGTGAGGAGATTACCCGTGAGGAGATGAACACCAGCTCA
>Ga0265300_10002802_pt1 | contig 14765 bp, 12 predicted proteins | sample AusTroGonzalo_MG_FD_193482 | JGI IMG/M metagenome (GOLD analysis project Ga0265300, IMG submission 193482) | Bovine rumen microbial communities from tropical cattle in Woodstock, Queensland, Australia - Gonzalo_03 | ecosystem: Host-associated > Mammals > Digestive system > Stomach > Rumen ...
AACCGACACCCAAGATTTTTTCAACGCTTTCGTTTTGGAGCAGGTCGCGGGCAAAAATGCTTGCCATCACGATAAACTGTAAAAAACCGTCAATCGTGTTGAGCCAAAGTCTGTAGTAGGGCTTTTCAATTTCCTGACTTCTGAGCTGGAAAAGGTTGACCCAGCCCATGACAAGTGCTATACCCACAAAGGCGCAAGCTGTCTTTGTCCAGCCTTCCCAAATGAAGATTATGACGCAAACAAAGACGAGTGCTCGCAAGACACTCCATACGCGCGAACGTAAACGAACATCAGATGTGTTTTCTGGTTCTGTCATAAATTATTCTCCAACAGCTGCTTTGCATGGGTGCGGACCGTTTCTGAAGATCCACCTAACATTCTAGCAATTTCTTCAATACGTCCGTTCTTGTCAAGGTCAATAATGGACGTAAATGTCCTTCCGTCAATTTCTTTTTTGCTCACGGCGAGCTGATTTTCTGCTCGGCTGGCAACTTGATGTAAGTGGGTGATGGTTAGCACCTGGTGGTGCTTGCCCAAATTGCGCAATGCATCGCCGATGCTGTTGCCTGTTTCGCCCGAGATTCCAGAGTCCACTTCATCGAAAATCAACAGCGGAACTTTGTCGAGTTCGGCCATGACGCTCTTGATGGCGAGCAGAACGCGGCTGAGTTCGCCGCCGGATACCGCCTTTTGCAAAGACTTTTCGCCTTCGCCTGGGTTCGGGGCAAGCAAAAATTCAATGCGGTCGGCGCCGTTCGGTGTCGGATCTTGTTCTGTGATGCTTGTAAAGAATTTAGCCTTGGGCATGCCGAGGCTGTGCAAGATTTCTTGCACGGCCGAGTCGAACTTGAGGGCTGCTTCGCGCCGCTTTTCGGTGAGGGCTTGCGCGAGACGGAATGTCTCGGCCTTGTGCGCCTCTGCTTTGCGCTTGAGCTCTTCGAGGTCGGCATCGAGATTCTCGAGACTGTCGAGTTCCTGCTTGCGCTGTTCGGTAAGCGCGATAAGCCCTGCTACATCGGTGCGGTATTTGCGCTTGAACTTTTGAATGAGTGCAATTCTCGAATTGGCCCGGTCGATTTCGACGGGGCTCATAGCTTTTGACGGACGGAGCCTTTGCAAGTCCTTGCAAATTCCTTCGAATGGATCGGCCACTTCTACGAGTGCGTTCAAGTCTTCTTCGTAGTGCGGAATCTTTTGTGCTAAAGAACGCAATTTGTACTGAAGGTTTTGCACTTGCTCGAGAATGCCGTTATCGCAACCAATCAAACCTTGAATGTCGTTTAGCAGATTGCGTTCAGCCTCGCTCTTGCTTGCAATGTTGACTTTGTCTTCAAGTTCTTCTTCTTCACCATCACGGAGCGCAGCTTTTGAAAGTTCGTCGTACTGGAATTTTAAAAAGTCTTTTTGCTGGGCGAGGTCTTTAGCATGAGCTTCGGTCTTTTGAATTTCTGCGAGTACGCTGTTCCAAGCATTGTAACTTTTTGTATAGTTTGTTAGCAATTCGCCGTTGCCGGCATATTCATCGAGCATCTTCGCATGTGTACGAATGTCGCGTAACAAAAGCTGTTCGCTCTGCCCATGCATTTGGATCAGCGATTCGCCGAGTTCTTGCAAGTCAGAAAGGCTAACCACGGAACCGTTCACGCGGGCGCGCCCTTTTCCGTTTTCTAGAATCTCACGGCGGATGATGAGTTCGTCATCGTCATCGAGTTCGAGCTTTGCAAGAATTTGTTTGACTTCGGGTTCATTCCGGATGTCGAAAATCCCTTCGATGATTGCTTTTTCTTCGCCCGTGCGGACCATGGACGCTTGCGATTTGTCCCCGCAGACCATGCGGAGCGCCTTCATGAGAACAGACTTGCCAGCGCCAGTTTCACCGGTAATAGCAGTAAATCCCTCATGGAAAGGGACTTCTGCCTCTGCTATCAATGTGAAACCATTAATTGTGAGTTGCTTTAACATATTCTAGATAAATTATAATATAGAATGCTGCAACGAGGTTTGGGGTCGCTCATAAATTCGCTTTGAGGTCGCTTCGCTTTGAGTGATGCTTGCTCATACCTCAAAGGGAGCCGAAGGCGACCGACCTCATTACTCATTCCTAATACCTATTTCTCAAATTCAATAATACTTCTATAAATCGGGCGGCCTTCTTTCTTGTATTTGCGTTCGAATCCGGTCATAATGCCTTCGGTGGGTTCTGCCGTATTGCGTTCAATTACCTTGCAAGTCGGGAATGCATCGAACGTTTCAAGTGCAATTTCGTTGTATTCCTTGTGGTCGGTGCCCCAGTAGAAAATGCGTTTGCCGGGTTTTAGGCAACGTGCGACTTCGGCGAGGAAATCAGGGCGCAGCAAACGATTCTTGTGGTGGCGTTCTTTTGGCCACGGGTCCGGGAAGTACATGTGGAAAACATCAACGGTGTTGTCCTTGACGACATCGCGCAAGAAGTAGAATACGTCCCCGCGCAACATGGCTGCATTGCCTTGTGCTACGACTCCACGCTTTTCCATGCGTTCATGAGCAAAGGCGGCCCAAGTCCAGTCCCATTCGCTACCCATGATAAAACGGTCCGGGTGTTTTTCTGCGTAGTCCGTCATGAAGTTGCCTTTGCCACTTCCGATTTCCACTTCGATATGACCGTTCTCGTTCGGGAACATATCTTTCCAGTCGAAGTCGAGTTTGTGCGGTAAACCATCCGGTGTCTTGATAGGTTTTTTGTCGCCGTTTGTGCGGAATATGTAATGCCACAGAGCTTTCATCTGTGGGTCTCGATTCAAATCGCGGTAGAATTCCGGAATGATGACTTCCTTTTCGACCTTTTCTTCTTTCACTTCTTCGTTGTTGATTTCTTCTGCCATATTTTTTCTCTGTTATTTTAAAACTTTACTGAGTCTTGTTGCTGCGTTACGTTTTGCTTTAGGATGATGTGTTTACTTGTGTATGTTGTCATTCTGGAGGGGTGAAACCCCGATAGAATCCATTAAGTTTTTGCTTGGGTCCTATCGCTGCGTTCCTGGATGACAATTTCTAATAACTTCCTACTGTCTACTTCCTACTAAATAAACGCTATCACTTTCTCCTTAAACTTCTCTGGGATTGCTTTGTCAATCGCATCGCGGATATGCCTCTCGGAATACTTCATTGAGAAATGGCTCAAGATGATTTTTTCGCACTTGATTTCGTCGCCAAGTTCGTTAAGCGCATTGACGATATCTTTCAAGTGGCTGTGCCCTTTCTTTTTGCTCATGGCCTCTTCGCCATCGTCGAGGAATGTGCATTCCGTAATCAGCACTTTCGATTGGAAAACGCGGCTGTTGTCGAGCAAACTTTCGCCAAGACAATCGCCCATAAAGCTTATGAGCGGTTCGTAAACTTCTCGCGTGATTTCGACACCGTTCTTGCGGAGTTCAATAATTTCAGTGGCGTTTTTCCCAAGGAATTCGTCCTTGAGTTTCTTCTTGTAAAAGTAAAGCGTGCCGCCCATCGTCGGGATGGAATGCTTGACTTCGAACGCTTCGAGTGCGAGGTCCTTGCGGTAGCGCAGAAATTGTAATTCGCCTGCGGTGACAGGTTCAATTTCCGGATAGCGGAATTTTGTTTCGTTCACGCCTTCGAATAAGGCTTCGGCTCTAATCCAAGCTTTTGCGTTTTCACTTACGAATTCGGGAATGTAATAGACGCTGTCTCGTTCGACGCCCATCATTTTGCGGAGGCTGTGATGGCGCATCAGGCAGCGAGCGTGGTCACCATGGGCGTGGGTCAAGAACACGTGGTCAAGGGGAATTGCCGAAAGCGGGCATTCACCCATATCAATGCAAAAATCAAGTTCCGGAATTTGGATGTACGTTGCGAGTCCGGAAATAGAAAATCCGGATATTGGCGAGCAGGGCGTATCGACGTGGATCTGTCGCAGGGCGTTGTGTATATTCTTATTTTCGTTCACTTTTCTACCGCACAATAATTTAGCAAATTGCGATGCACAAAAAATGACACTTGATGTTACCCGTACTTTTTAGGCATAAAAAAAATCCCGGCTTGGTCAGTCGGGAGTGTAATAAATCTTGCCGATAAGGAAAATTTATCTGTTCGCCGTGATTCTGTCGAATTCCGTGCAAGACATGGTTTCGATATTCACGCCCATAGCGCGGTTACGAGTCCTGTCGTTGCCCTTTCTTTCGGGAATGCGGAAGCAGAAATTGTACTTGTTTCCTTTGTCTGTCGGGATGCCCATCTTGAAAATGCGGAGACGTTCAGAACCCTTGTTTGTAATTTCGAAGTAGTCGTAGGTGTTCTTGACGCGTTCAAGGCGCTTTTCCGGGGTGAATTCAAGCTCGTTCATGATGGGACCTTCGAGATTGATCGGAAGGGAGTTCTGGAAGCGGAGTTCGAGCTTGCCGTTTGTCTTCACGATGGATGTTTCGGAGGGCTTGATGAGATAGCGCTGTTGAGGAATGTTCTTATAGGCGATGTTGTGCTTGCTTGCCGTGCGCACTCCACAAACTTCGCGCATGTCAGGGTTTGCGACAAAGTCGATATCGCGGCAGATTGGCGGGAGGTCGGTCGGGATTTCGAGGTCTTCGCTTTTTTGAGCGGAACCGCCACAGCCGGCTAACAGTGAAATTGCAAGGATGCAGGATGACAACAAAAATTTATTCTTCATGCCTTAAAATATAAGATTATTATATGCTAATGCGAAATTTTTTTTGAAAATGAACAAAATAGATGAATAAATTCGCATAAAAACAGAAAAATTGTAAAGATTTGTTAACTTTTTAGGGTGCTCGCGGCCTTGTACCCTTTGGACTTTGAAAAAAAATTCTATCTTTGGCGTGGAAAATTGAGATTGGGGTCAAAATGAAGATCTACAGCTGGAACGTCAACGGTATTCGTTCCGTCATGAAAAAAGGCTTTGAAGATTGGTTCACTGCGACCGATCCCGATGTGCTGTGCCTTCAGGAAGTCCGTGCTGAAAAAAGCCAGGTTTCTGAAATCGCAAGCCGCGAAGGTTACTATACCTACTGGAATGCGTGCAAGCGTAAGAAGGGTTACAGCGGCGTAGCCGTCTATTCCAAGATTGAACCCGATGCGGTCAATTACGGCTTTGACATCGAGGAATTCGATGTGGAGGGGCGAGTGCTCCAGTTGGTATTCCCGGATTGGGTTCTCAACTGCATTTATTTCCCGAACGGTGGCCAGAGCGATGATCGCCTGGATTACAAGCTCCGTTTTTATGATGCGTTCCTCGAGAATTCCAAGCAGTGGTTGCGCGATGGCAAGCATGTGGTGACTGTTGGCGACTATAACACATGCCATAAGGAAATCGATATTGCACGCCCCAAGGAAAACGAGAATGTAAGTGGCTTTTTGCCGATTGAACGCGCTTGGATGGACAAGTACGTCGAAAATGGCTTTGTCGATACGTTCCGCACTCTGCATCCAGAAACTCGCGATGCATATTCCTGGTGGTCGAACCGCTTTGGCGCCCGTGAACGCAATGTCGGTTGGCGTTTGGATTATGGCTTTGTCGATGCAGCCTTGATGCAGAATGTCGTCAGTTCTGAAATCCATCCCGACGTGATGGGTTCGGACCATTGCCCGATTTCTTTGGAACTGGAACCGCCGTTCTTGCCGATTCCAATAAAGAAATCAGACGACATTTAACAGTTAAATTAACTTAATTAAGAAACTCCCGACATTTAACATGCCGGGAGTTCTTTTATAGAAATATTATTCTTAATCGAAGTTATAGAAAAGAGATATGCTAAATGCCGTCGGTTCGTCGATTTCTTTAGGTTTGTGTCGGTTGCCTCCTGTAATCTCTATGGATGCATCTAGAGTCACATTGTCAGAAAGCTCGATCTTCGCTCCTATATCAAAGATAACACCGAAATTAGTGGAAGTGATTTCGGTGGAACTGTTGTAGGGGGCTTCTTTCCCCTTGATGATTTCGAGGGCTGTGTAAATTGTAAAGCTTTTGAACAAGATGTCAATTTCGGTACCAAAGTGGAGGTATTCATTGATCCATTCGTCGCCCAGCATGATGCCAATATACTTGGACCATATAACGCTTGTGAAAATGTTTGAATGCTGCATGCCCAAATCGACAGCAAAATTACCTTGTTTTAAATAGTTTGTGCCTGGCAGGTAGCCGTCTACATAGAGGCTGAATCCCGTTGAAAGCTGAAATTTCAAACCGAATTGTGAATTCATAATGCCGAATAGGTTGGATTCGTCAATTTCTTTATGGGTACTGTCGGTGCTGAAGATCCCAAATGGTACAATTGCAGAAAGCTCAAGCCAGCTAAGCGGTGAAAAACGAGCGCCCGCAGCAAGCATCGGACCTGAAACTGGATCCATAGTCATGTAGCTAATTTGACCAGCAATTTGGATAGAGCCTTCTTTTTGAATGGGAAGGTTGTCCCATGACGCATGAGACAAAGTTGCTAATAAAGCAAAACCGATGATTAATTTTTTGATCATACATTCATTCTTTTATTTGTTTTTATATAATATACAAAATAAAAATCCTGACACTTTGTGTGTCAGGACTCTAGCAACTAAAAACTATTGACCAATAACTAACTGTGCAAATATTCGACAATCGCGTCGTGGATCGTGGTGAACACGCTGCGGAGTTCGTCTTCATCTTCTTCGAGGAGCGTCACGCGGAAGCCCTTGAGATCCGTGCAGAAGCTTGTGCTCGGCACCACGCAGATACCCTTGGCGCCCAAGAGGTAATACACAAAGCGGTAGTCGAGATTCGTGGTCTTGCTGCACCATTCTTCGACCTTCTTCTTGATAATCGGATTGTCGATTTTCAAGGTCTGGTGGCTGTTGAGGGTGCCTTCGCGGAAGATGATGGTGTTGTAGAATGCACCGTACGTCGGGTTGAAATAGAGCTCCGGAATGTCGGAGAGAATTTCATTGATGATGGCGCTGCGACGGCCAATCTTTTCGTTGAGAGCGTCGCGGTGTTCCTTGAAACGAGCATCGCCGAGGACTCGCGGAATCGTCATCTGCGGGAGCGTTGTCGAGCAGACTTCCACCATCTTGGCGTTGTCGAGTGCGCGGCAGAAGGCGTCGAACTGTTCGTCCTTGTCGCGGTTGTAGTATTCAGCCCAACCGCAACGTGCGCCCGGCCACGGGTATTCCTTGGAAATACCCTTGAGAGCGATACCCGGGACATCGCCGATGTATTCGGCGAGCGCGTAAGCGTGGGCGCCGTTATAGACAATCTTGTTGTAAATTTCGTCGCAGATGATGAACAGGTTATAGCGCTTGGCGATATCGACCATCTTCTGGAGAATTTCGAGCGGGTAGACCATGCCGGTCGGATTGTCCGGGTTCAAAATCAAGATGCCTGCAATGCTCGGATTGTACTTCACCTTGTTTTCGAGTTCTTCCAAGTCCGGGTACCAGTGGTTTTCGGGCTGGAGGCGGTAAGTAATCGGCGAAGTGTGGGCGTGAGCGGCTTCGGCAGAGCTGTGCGTGGAGTAAGCCGGTGCCGGTCCGATAATGCGGGTGGTCATCGACAAGAGTCCGTAAATCGTGGCAATCGCGTCGCCGAGACCGTTGAAAAAGAGAATGTCGTCGACGTTGATCTGTGCGCCGCCGAGCTTGTTGTTCTCTTTCACCAAAAATTCGCGCGTTTCGAGCATGCCCTTGGAGGGGCAGTAGCCGTAACTTCTGTTTGTCTTGACCAAGTCAACGACAATGTCCTTGATCCATTCGGGAATCTGGCATTTCTTTTCAATCGGGTCGCCGATGTTTTCCCAGTGGATGGGGAGGCCAAGCGCCTTGAGCTGGTTTGCCTTCTTTACGATTTCACGGATTTCGTAAGAAAGTTCCTTAGCACCTTCGCTCAATAATCTTCTACGCATTTTAGACTCCTATGCGGGTTTCGAAAATTCACTTGAAAATTTATTTTTTTTACTGCGTAATTATAGAATAATATTTCCGTGAATTCCCGTTTCCTTTTTGTTTATGGTTTGGGTTTTATGTAAAAAAATATAGGGAGCCTCTAAAAATTGCTTTGATAAAGAAAATTTGAGCGAGACCGAGTGCAGGCAGGAATGAAAAGTGGTGAATACTGGAGGTCTTTACCACTTTGAATGACGAACCTGCACGATGTGTCGCAGCCAAATTTTTGAAAATGAATTTTTAGAGGTGACCTAAGGGAGCCTTTTACGGGGCTGCCCTAGAAACTTTTAATCTGAGTTCTTTGCGTTATGCTTTACAGATTTTGGTTTCTTTGGACAGCCCCACAATAGCTCGGGCTGCTGCCGGGCTTGCTGCTTTCGCTGCTGCTGCAATGTTCTGTCCAAAGATTCTCATGCGTAAAAATATAGCACCCGATGAAAATTATTTCAAGGGTGCCGATATAGAATGAACTAAGTTCTGCTTACTAAACCCTTATCTCCTTTTTAACTCCGGGTGTTTTTCGTAGAACAAATTTTTGTCTTCGTACATGCGTTCGTCCGCTTCGTGCAAAGCCTTGCGGATCTTGCCACCGTTCTCGTCGAAACTGAAGCCGATTGCAAAACTGACATTTCCCGGAACTGCTGATTCCTTGCGGAGCTTTTCGACTTTTGCTTCAATTTCTTCTTTGGACCTGTCGATGGCGATGATTAAGAATTCGTCTCCGCCGGCACGGTAGATTTCGCAATCTTTGAAGGCGTTTCTTAATGCATTTGAAGCGCGTTGTAGCAAGTTGTCGCCAGCATCGTGACCTTGATTGTCGTTGACCGGTTTTAGACCGTTCAAGTCTGCAAAAACCACAGCAAGGGTTTTGGGTGAAATTTCGCCGTTCACGAATTGCGAAATTCTGTTGTTCATGGAATTGCGGTTCAAGAGTCCTGTCAAAAGGTCTTGATTGCTAAGAATTTCGAGTTTGTTCACAAGCTGGTAATTTGCAATTTCCGATGCGACAAAGAATGCCGAAAGTTCTAGCGTTTCTCGGATGTATACCGTATTTGAAGTGTCGAAGTTTGTGACCCAGATAAAGCCGATGTGAGTGCCGCCGTATTGGAGCGGTAAAAGAACTAGGCTTTCGACATTGGCATGGATAAGCGAATTGTACCAGGTTATGTCCATTTTGCGGATGACTTCTAGGTCATCGCTGTTTTTTATCATCAAACAGTAACTTCCGTCAAGCGCTTTAATCCATGTCTTTGCATACTCGGTAAAGTTCTCGTCTTTGAATTCGCGGATGGAATGCTGGTTAGAACCGGGTTTTACGGAATCGCTAAATACAGACCAAGTATTTTCGTTGAAGTCCGTTAGCAAAACGCAGCAGTAGCTTGCATCGCAAATATTGCGGATGTCTTCAATCACCTCGTTCATGGTCTGTTGCAAATCTTTAGCACCACGGAGCTTAATGCAGGTTTGCAATACGTTAGAGGATGTTTTTGCCGAAATGTTCGACATGGCGTCGAGATTTTCTTCGAACGATATTTCCTGCGAATAAGTGCAGTACGCCTTATGTGAATCCTGGATATTCAATGGCATCATAACCAAGTTGATGCTGAAATTATAATGCTCGGGACGGATGTAGGCGTGAATGGGCTTTTTCTTGATGGCGCATTCGTAGCAAAAATTTTCGAAATTGAGTTCCTTCTTCATGTAGCGTTCGTAATTGCTACCTGGAATGAACTTTTGCTTAAAAATGACATTGCCTTCGTTATCCACTTTTTCCATGGATTTGATATACAACTCGTTACCGGCCTCGATGCGGATGGTGCCTATTTTGTCATCATCGCGTTTTTCGACCGATATGATGCTTGTCATCGTATGGAACTTGTCAACAATCGTTTGTAAATCCATGAGTTCCTCCGTCTATTACCTTTTCTTGAGTTCTGGGTGCTTGGCGTAGAACTGCTTCTTGTCTTCGTACATTTGAATGTCAGCTTTGTGCATCGCTGTGCGGATGTTTCCGCCGTTTTCGTCATAGAAAAAGCCTAGTGAAAAACTCACGTTTTTAATGTCCATGGATTTTTCATGGAGTTTTTTGACTTTGGCTTCTATGGGCTCTTTCGGATGGTCCGTGATGATAACTAGGAATTCGTCACCGCCTGCGCGATAAACGTCACCTTCCGCAAAGGTATCCTTTAAAATGCTGGCCGCTCTTTTGAGTAGGTTGTCGCCTGCATCGTGCCCTTGATTGTCGTTGACAGGCTTGAGCCCGTTCAAGTCGGCAAATACAACGGCCAGAGTTTTGTACGAAATTTCATCCTTTAAGAACTGTGAAATTCGGTTGTTCATGGAATTGCGGTTCAAAAGGCCAGTCAGCAAATCTGAGTTGCTGAGTTCTTCAAGCTTATTCACTAGCTGGTAGTTTGCAATTTCTGAAGCTATAAAGAACGTTGAAGTCTCAAGAACTTCTTTTATTTGTAATGACCTGGAGGTGTCGTAATTGGTAACCCAGAAAAATCCTATAATTTTATTGTTCGATTCGAGCGGCAACAGAACAAGACTTTCGATATTATGTTGTTTTAGGGATGCATACCATTTAGGATCTTGCTTTTTGACGATTTCGAAATCGTCTTCGTTCTCTAGCATCAAACAGTTGCTATTGGCAAGGATGTCAATCCATGTTTTAGCGAAGTCGATAAAATCTTGGGGCAGGCCTTCTCTAATGGAGTTTTGTTTCGAGTCTTTTTTGACCGAATCGCAAAATATAGAACAAGTATGCTCGCTAAAGTCGGTTAGCAGAATGCAGCTATAGCTGGCATCACAGATTTCGCGAATGTCTGTGATGACATCGCCCATGGTTTTATGCAAGTTCTGCGCCCCGCGGAGCTTTATACATGTTTTAAGAACGGATGTTGAAGTCTCTGCCGAGAGCTTGGACATGGATTCGTAGTCCATTTCGGTAGAAATGCTTTGGGTATAAGTGCAGTAAGCCTTTTTCGGGTCGTCAATATCCAGAGGCAACATGACTAAGTTGATGCAAAATGCAAATTGCTCCGGGCGGATGTAGGCGTGTATAGGGTCTTTTTTTATGGCACACTGATAGCAGAAATGTTCGAAGTTTAGCTCCTTCTTCATGTAATGCTCATAGTTGGTACCAGGTTTGAAAGGCTCATTTGTTATGGCATAGCCATCACGAACGGCTTGCTCTGTCGCTTCAATGAATGGCTTGTTGGCCGCTTCATAAAGAATACGGCCAAGTCTACCGTCTTTTCGCTTTTCGACCGAGACGATGCAAGTCATTGTGTTAAATGAGTCTACAAGCTTTTGCAAATCCATATTTAACGTTTCCTGTTTTCTGGATATTTTGCATAAAAGCGCTTTTTGTCTTCGTACATGCGGGCATCGGCTTCACGCATGGCAACACGGATATCACCTTGTTTATCGTCGTAATAAAATCCGACGGCAAAACTTACTGGTTCCGGGTCGTCCGCTTTTTTTCGCAATGTTTCGATTTGGGCTTCGATAGTTTCTTTGGACTTGTCCATGGCGATAACCACGAATTCGTCGCCACCGGCGCGGTAGATTTCGCAATCTTTGAACGAGTCCATCAATGCTTTAGCCGCGTTTCTCAAAAGCGTATCGCCAGCGTTATGACCATCGCCGTCGTTTACGGTTTTAAGGCCATTCAAGTCTGCAAACACAATTCCGTATGAGTTGGGCATACGTTCACGACCGGTTACAATCTTGAGAACTCGGTTGTTCATAGCGTTGCGGTTCTTGACTCCTGTTAAAAGGTCTGTAGAACTCAGCATTTCAAGCTTTTGTAACAACTGGTAGTTTACGATTTCAGACGCGATAAAGAACGTTGTCAATTCAAGGGTTTCCTTGATGTGGTCGGTATCCTTGGTGTCGAAGTTCGTGGACCAGATAAACCCGATAGTTTCATTGTTGTACTGGAGCGGGAACAGTACTAGGCTATGGATATCTGCGTTTTGCATGGATTTGTACCAACGGGGATTGCGTACCTTGATGGATTCCATGTCGCTTTCGTCTTTAATGATAAGGCAGTTGCTTCCGCCAATAGTATCGCCCCAGGTTTTTACGAGGTCTATAAATGATTCATCCAAATAATCAAGGAGTGAGTGGTGAATTATTTCGGGAGCTATACTTTCGCTGAGTAACGAACAAGTGTTTTCCTTAAAATTGGTCAGCATGATGCAGCAAAAGCTTGAACCGCAAATGTTGCGAATGTCGCTGATGACTTCGTCCATGGTCTTGAGGAAGTTCTTTGTACTGCGGAGCTTGATACAAGTTTTCAGAACGTCTGAAGTCGTCTTTGCCGAAAGATTGGCCATCTGCTCTGCGCTAGCTTCAGTCGAGAGTTCTTGCGTGTAAGTGCAATAGCATTTGTTGGGGTCGTCAAATTCGAGTGGTAAACTAAATATGTTGAACCACACGTCGAACCGGTCTGGGTGGATGTAGGCGTGCATCGGCTTTTTGAGGACCGCACTGCTGTAGATGAAATGTTCGAAATTCAAGTCCTTGGGAATATATGTGGTGTATTCCTGACCGGGCACGAACTTTTTCCCGAAAGGCATGTCAATCGGAGTGTCGTTGTTTTTCTCGTAAGTCGCAACGTACGCCTTATTACCGACTTCTATGCGCATCTTGCCATAGCTCCCGTCGGCATTTTTTTCAACAGACATGATACAGGTCATCGAATCGAACTGATCTACATATTCCTGTAAATCCATAAAAACTCCTTCTTGGCCTAAAAGCCTTTATAAAAATAATATGAAATAGCGAAATTGGGAGTTTGGAAATAGTTCTTTTTGTAATTTTAGCCCAAAATAAGGTGATTTTCCTCACGCTTTTCAAGTTTTTTTATATTCTCGCGCATGATTCACGATACAATTTTCGACCCAATCCGCAAAAAAGAGGTTCCGGCCACTCCTGAAGAACATGTTCGGCAGGCGACGGTTCGCTATTTAATCGATGTGGTGAAGGTGCCCGAGCATCTAATTGCGGTCGAATTTCCGCTATCGGCGGTTGAACCGAAAACGGCGGATCGAGTGGATATCATGGTTCATAATTTCCGCGCGGGAGTTGGGCTTGAAAAACCTTGGCTCTTGGTAGAATGCAAGGCTCCCGGCGAATACACGTGGCCCGTGTTGCAACAGCAGTTGAACAAGTATTTGCAGGTGCTGACACCTAATTACGTGATGCTTGCGCTGGGCGATGGCGTGCGCTATTTTGAGCTTGATGCGGTGACGCGTCGATTCAAGAAAATCGAGCAATTGCCGGTGTTTGACGCTAAGTAGGAACTGCGGAAGTTCGAATTTAGAAAGGAATTGCGCGGATTGAGTAGGAACTGCGCTGAGCTTGTCGTCCTGAGCGGAGTGCGCAGCACGAAGTCGAAGGATCCAGTTATTTCACTACTGACAGAATGTCTCCGTCGGCAAGACGAGTCTTGATGGTATCGCCGCTCTTGATTTGGCTTGCCTTGCGGATGAATTTGCCATTTGCGTCTAGCGTGAGCGAGTAGCCTTTCGCAAGTGTCGTCTTGGGGTCGGCGTTCTTGACTTTTTCGCTCACAAGTTCGAACTGCGATTTGGCTAGGTCCAAAATTTTGCGCGTTCCCTGCTTGAGACCTTCGTGGTTGCGGTCCAAACGCTCATGTTCGGACTTGAGGTAAAATGCGGTGTCTTTCTTGATAGAGGCTGCAATGAGCACGTGCTTGGATTTCTCATTCTGGATGAGCCCGAAAACTTTTTGCTGGAGTTGGTTCCCCATGGTACCGAGTTGCTTGTTGTTCTCGGTAAGGAGGTCGCGGGCGCCGTCGGCAATGCTTGCCATGGCTTCGGTCATGCGGTTCCAGCTGTCCGTGACGCGTTCCACGAGACGCTTCGCGCAGTCTGTGGGCGTGATGCACGAGAGATAGGCGACTTCGTCCAGAAGGCTGCGGTCGATTTCGTGGCCGATACCTGTAAAGACGGGGAGGGGGTAGTTTGCGACTGCACGGCAAAGTGCTTCGCTATCGAAAAAGTTCAAGTCCGTCTTGGCACCGCCACCGCGCACAATACAGACAACATCTAAATTAGAATCGCTTTGAAGTTGTTCGAGTGCCGCAATGATACTTTCTTCAGTTTCGTTGCCTTGCATGCGGGCGTAAACGGTCGTCACTTCAAAAGCGAATGGCGAAGCTTCGAGGCGGGTGGTGAAATCTTTGTAGGCGGCGGTATTCTCGCCGGTAATGAGGCCCACGCGGAGCGGAACATCGGCAAGTTCAAGTTGCTTGTTCTTGTCGAGCAAGCCTTCGGTCGCAAGGCGCTTTAGAATAGCACTCTTAGTGAGTGCGAGTTCGCCGATGGTGTAGACCGGATCGATATCCAGAATTTGCGCTTGCAGCTTTCCATAGGGAATGTAGAGTTCCGCGCGCACAAGAAAATTGACTTTCAAGTCGTGCTTAAGCGTGAACGGCTGCGACAGGCTGGAAATCTTGGCGAGAATCGCTTCGAATTTGGCGGTGTAGCAGTAGAGGGCGAGGGTAGCCTTGGGCTTTACGTCACCTTCGTTGAAGTCCGCAATGCTCAGGTACACGCCAGAAGGCTTCTCTGCAATTTGCGAAATCACCCCATGCACCCAAACCGCAGGTGTAGACTCTACGGTATTCTTGAGAGAACGCATGTATTGCGTGACCGAAAATGTGCGAACTTCTTGATCCATTTTTTGATGTCACCCCGGCCACTGCGCGACCGACTTCATCATTTCTAAATTGTCATTCCCGCCTCCGAGCGGGAATCTACTCTTTGACATTCGGAATAATAATAATTAAATTACAAAGTAAAGAG
>Ga0265300_10002804_pt1 | contig 14763 bp, 13 predicted proteins | sample AusTroGonzalo_MG_FD_193482 | JGI IMG/M metagenome (GOLD analysis project Ga0265300, IMG submission 193482) | Bovine rumen microbial communities from tropical cattle in Woodstock, Queensland, Australia - Gonzalo_03 | ecosystem: Host-associated > Mammals > Digestive system > Stomach > Rumen ...
ACCTGCGCTACAGTTCCCTAAGGTGAGGGGTGCACCCCGCGAGAAAGCGTATTTCCTGCGCACCTTAGGGATGAAAATGGCCACACCTGCGCTACAGTTCCCTAAGGTGAGGGTGCAGCCCGCGAGAAAGCGTATTTCCTGCTCACCTTAGGGATGAAAATGGCCACACCTGCGCTACAGTTCCCTAAGGTGAGGGGTGAACCCGCGATATAGCGTATTTCCTGCGCACCTTAGGGATAAAAATGGCCACACCTGCGCTACAGTTCCCTAAGGTGAGGGGTGAACCCGCGAGAAAGCGTATTTCCTGCGCACCTTAGGGATGAAATGTCTCGCACTTGCGTTCTGACTCCCTAAGGTGCATGCGACAAGAGTCTGACAGCATGTATCAGAAATAGTCCCTTGGGGAGCGTCTCTATTGTGCCAATTTTCTATTTTTGCACTCAAATAGTCCTTTTATAATGAAAATCAAGAACAGATTGGCTGCCGCGGTGGCAGCATCGGTTATTATTATCTGGTGTATAGGTTGTTCCGCACTTTCATCGCTGTCGCAGGCGATAGATGAGATGAACACGCAACTTGCGGCGGGTTTTGCGAACGCTGATTCAGCATGGGCAGCCGCGGGCACACAGCCTCAGGCCCAGACAACTACAGCCCAGACCACCCGGACTCAGCAGACCTCATCGGCCCAGACATCAGCATCAGTTGTAGCAACACCCATTGCAGCCGCATCCACATCGCGGGAGCTGTCAGCCAACGGATTCAAAGTAACACCATACACGGTTCTGCCCGCCGGGACCGATGGATCAGCCGGAACCACAGGCACCTATGTGCTGTTCGGCGACTGGCCCCAGACCATCAAGGCCGAATCCGTAACCATCGATGAATCCAAATCCATCAAAGTGGGCGCACACACCTATTTCCGCGGCAGCGACGGAGAATGGTATATAAAGCTCAAATCTACCTATTCCAGCGGCTATGAGGGCCCCGATGGCTACCGGTACACGGACGGCACCCGCGTAAGCGCCAACAAGATACTCTATTTCAAGGTGGAGCCCATAAAATGGCGCGTGGTGACAAACAACTACAACGGCAGCGGCAAGAAACTGCTGCTGGCCGAAAGCATCCTCACCAACATGTCATTCTATGACTGTGACAAGGATGCCAGCAAGCTGGAGAACATAGACGGCTCCCAGATTTACTTTAAACTTGACAAGAACATCCGCCACAAGGACGACGGCACTTACATACATCACAACAACTACGAGCATAGCCGTCTGCGCGCCTTCCTGAACGGAATCTCCTACATTAAGGGTGATGATGACGGCAACCATGCTGTTGACAATGAGTTCGTTGGCGCAGGATTCCTCCAGACCGCATTCACGTCCGATATGCAGGCCGCGATAGCCGTCACAACGGTTGACAACAGCCTCAAGAGCACCGGCAACATACGGCAGGATATGACAGACAAGGAGTTCAAGATCTACACCGGCCAGCAGTATTACGAGGCTGGACAGGATCACAAACGCTACACCTTCCCCACATTTATATCGGCCGATACAAAGGACAAAGTCTTTATACTGAGCCAGACTGAGGCTACCCGCAGCGACTACGGATTCAAGGAGATTCCGCCCAAGGTTACCAAGGACAATTTCATGGATTACCTTAACCGCGGCGAGGCGTACACATGGTTGGACCAGATTACAACCTATAAAGCATTGGCCAGACCCAAGACCGATTTCTGCAGAGCCAACGGAATATCACATCCTTCAGGATCCGCCAACTCCGGATGGTACCTGCGCACCGCCCTTATACCGGGTTATTACCGAAATCAGCCCAAGATAGCCCAGGCTGTTCAGGGCGTCACCGCGGACGCAGGCCTGGATGAGTGCAGCGTAAAGGGCATCGGGACAGGTGTCGTGCCTGCAATTTGTGTAAACTATTAAAACCGGACGGATATGAGACGCATACTATACCTGATATTATTTATTGCACCGTTTTGCGCATCGGCCCAGACGGGTGGTAACAAACCATTTTTCATTCCCAAGGAGGAACGCACCTACGCGATGAATCTGGGCGGTTACGCCGAGAGTGATTACGATTTTGTTGAGACAAGCATAGACCTTAGCAAGAAAAACAACAAGTATCTTATTGACGCACAAAAACTTAACAGCTACGATGAGGCACTTGAGAATTTGCCCGATTTCCCCGACGTCTCGGAGATAGACACCAGGGAGAAGATGACTGATTTCCTGAACAGGATGGCAGCCATTGCATTGGCCGTGGAGCTGCACGAACCGCATGACGCAGTGAATGCCGCCAAGGATTCCATTGCCAAGGCGCAGATGGACAACGCAAAAAGGGCTGCCAAGGGACTCCCGTATGACTCGGTCCTGCACTTTGATCCCAAAGCACAGCAGTACAATGACCTGATATACAAAAGGATGATGGCAATCTATGAACCCGCATCCAAGCAGATGTCCGACAGGATAAACGTCTACACCCTGTCCGATCCCGGATATATTGACTTTGTGCTGGAGAGCGCCCAGGCATCTGAGAAGGCATTCTTTGACAAGATGGCTCCGGTGCGCAAGCAGTTGTGCCAGGAGTGGTTTGCATCGGACCAGTGTCAGGAGATTGACCGGATGGATGCCCCGCTGGTGGAGCGTGTTCTTAAAGAGAGACCAAAAAAGGCCCCCTCATGGTTCATAGAGGGACGTAAGGCCGAACTGGAGCAGGTTCAGAGTTACAACCGAAGCATCACGGAACGCTGGATCGCCAAGGTAAGACCCTATTATGAGAAAGACAAGGCATGCATAAGTAAAATGCTGGCCATGCTGAGGGAACTTGACGCGCTTCACGGTGACGCCCCCATGACAAACGAGTACATTGCAGCCAAAATATACGCCACCGATTGGATAGAGACCATGTTCAGCCGCTGCTACGGCTGGGTCATGCTTGTAAGCTACAGTCCCCTCATCAAGACCCCTCCCACTTACGAGGGTGTCAAGAAGTTCAACAAGATTAAGTTCTAGCCCCACCCCCTTTGGCCCCACACCTTAGGGAAGAAATGTCCCGCACCTGCGTTCTAGCTCCCTAAGGTCAGGGGGGTAACCCGCGAGAAAGCGTATTTCCGCCTCACCTTAGGGAAGGAAATGGCCCTACACGCGCTACAGTTCCCTAAGGTGCAGGGGTGGACTGTTTCCTTGTGTGCTTTTTAAGAATGTTTTCGTTTTTATTATAAGGTATAATTTGTATTTTTGTACCCTATTAACAGACAGTGACAAAGGCAAGCAATCATCTAAACAAGTACTAACTATAATTACTAGAGAATTATGAAACCATCACACATTGAACATCTGGGTATAGCAGTGACCTCTCTTGAGTCAACTATGCCGTTCTTTGAGTTTTTGACAGGCAGTAAATGCTACAGCATTGAGGAGGTTGCAGACCAGAAGGTCAAGACTGCTTTCTTCAAGGTTGGACAGACCAAGATAGAACTCCTGGAGCCCACCTGCCCCGAGTCAACCATTGCCAAGTTCATTGAGAAGAACGGAGGTAGAGGCGGCATACACCACGTTGCATTCAATGTTGATAGTGTTGAAGAGGCTCTTAAGGAGGCTGAGGCTGCCGGTCTGCAGCTCATCGACCTCAAGCCACGTAAGGGCGCCGAGAACCTCATGATTGCTTTCCTGCACCCCAAATCAACATGCGGAGTGCTGACTGAGATTTGTGAACAACCCAAATAAACACAATAATAGAGAAATGGAAAACAGCAAGCTTCAGAAGCTGGTAGACAAGCGCGCCGAGGCAATGGCCGGAGGCGGCGAGAAAGCGATTGAGAAGCACCACGCAAAAGGCAGCTACACTGCCCGCGAGCGTATAAACATGCTTCTTGACGAGGGATCATTTGAGGAGGTGGACATGTTCCTGACACACCGTTGCACAGACTTCGGTATGGAGAAGAAAGTATTCCTGGGTGACGGCGTAGCCGTTGGTTCAGGTACAATTGACGGCCGTCTGGTATTTGTATTCGCACAGGATGCAACCGTTATCGGCGGTTCTCTGTCAGAGACCATGTCACAGAAAATATGCAAGGTCATGGATATGGCCATGAAGATGGGCGCTCCCGTTATCGGCATGAACGATTCAGGTGGTGCACGTATTCAGGAGGGTGCCTGCGCACTGGCCGGTTACGGTGAGATTTTTGAGCGCAACATCCTGGCATCGGGCGTTATCCCCCAGATTTCAGTAATTTTCGGCCCCTGCGCCGGCGGTGCAGTATACAGCCCTGCCCTGACAGACTTTGTCATGATGACCGAGCAGAACTCATACATGTTCATTACCGGTCCTAAGGTAGTAAAGAGCGTTACCGGTGAGGACGTAACAGTTGAGGAGCTGGGCGGTGCCCGCGTTCACGCAACCAAGTCCGGTGTAACACACTTTGTTGCTGCAACAGAGGAGGAGGCCGTAAAGGAGGTTCGCCGTCTGGTAAGCTTCATCCCGCAGAACAACATGGAGGAGGCTCCCGTTGTTGAGTGCACCGATGATCCCGCACGCTTGGAGGACGCCCTGAACGATATGGTTCCGGCCGATCCCAACAAGCCTTACGATATGAAGAACATCATCTACTCAATCGTGGATAACGGTGACTTCATGGAGGTTCAGAAGGATTTCGCCAAGAACGTAATCTGCGGTTTTGCCCGTTTCAACGGCCGCTCAACCGGTATCATAGCCAACCAGCCCAACTGGCTTGCAGGTGTGCTTGACTGCGACGCTTCACGTAAGGCCGCACGTTTTGTACGTTTCTGCGACGCATTCAATATCCAGATCCTTACCCTGGTCGATGTTCCCGGATTCCTTTGCGGAACAGGTCAGGAGTACGCCGGTATCATAGATCACGGTGCAAAGCTGATGTTCGCTTACGGTGAGGCTACCGTTCCTAAGGTAACCGTAACAGTACGTAAGTCTTACGGTGGTTCACACATCGTAATGAGCTGCAAGCAGCTGCGCGGTGACCTCTGCTACGCTTGGCCTAACGCCGAGATCGCAGTTATGGGTGCCAGCGGTGCAGTTGGCGTTCTCGAGGCCAAGGCTCTCAAGGCCATCGAGGATCCCGAGGAGAAGAAGAAATTCATTGCCGAGAAGGAGGCTGCTTACAAGGAGAAGTTCGCTTCACCCTACCAGGCTGCCAACCGCGGTTATATTGACGATGTAATTGAGCCCAGGTTCACACGTGCCCGCGTTGTCCGCGCATTTGAGATGCTGCAGACCAAGCGCCTCACCAACCCGCTCAAGAAGCACAGCAACATTCCACTCTAAAAACCAGCGTCTATGATTCTTTTAGCAAACTGGTCACATGTGTGGATGGTGACAGGACTCGGTTTCCTTATGGTTATCGCACTCCTGGTGGTCCTCATCTTCATCCTGAAGCTGCTTGGTGCAGTCATCAGCGGTGCAGTTAAGGCTCCCGCCAAGGCCAGTGCCCCTAAGGCCGATGCCCCCGCCGCCGTCAGCGCTGCCCCCAAGGCTCAGTCCGGAGCCGATGATGACCTGGCAGCCATCGCAATGGCACTGCATCTGTACTTTAACGGAGTACATGACGTAGAGCCTACTGAGATTCATATCAAGAGAGTAGAGCGCTCAGGATGGAACTCCAAGCTCTACGGAATGAACAACTTGCATCGTTAATAGAAAAAGTAATATGAAGGAATTCAAATTCACAATAGACGGTAAGCAGTACAATGCAGCCGTTAATGAACTTGAGGATAACTTTGCCGAGGTAACCATCAACGGCAAGACCTACAAGGTAGAGATTGAGAAGGAGCAGGCTCCCGCAGTTGCCGCCCGCCCCGCAGCTGCATCAGCAGCAACCTCCGCAGCACGTCCCGCCGGCGTAATGACCGTAAAGTCACCGCTGCCCGGATCAATAGTAAAGGTTCTGGTAAAGGCCGGACAGGCAGTAAAGAAGGGCGATGTGCTCCTGACCATGGAATCAATGAAGATGGAGAACAACGTATGCGCCGAGGCCGACGGTACCGTAAAGAGCGTACTCGTAGAGCCCGGTAAGACCGTAATGCAGGATGACAAGCTGCTTGAGCTTGAGACTGAGGCTGTTGCCGCAGCTCCCGTAGCAGAGCCCGCACCCGCTGCAGCACCCGCTCCCAAGGCTGCTCCCGCTCCCAAGGCCGCAGCTCCCAAGGCTGCCGAGGCTCCCGCAGCCGGCTACAAGGTAACCAGCCCCCTGCCCGGTTCAATCATCAAGGTTCTCGTATCTGAGGGTCAGGATGTAAAGAAGGGCGACACCCTGCTTACACTTGAGAGCATGAAGATGGAGAATGCCGTTATGGCTGACCGCGACGGTAAGGTAACCAAGATTGCCGTAACCGCCGGACAGAACGTAATGCAGGATGACCTGCTGATAGTTCTGGGTTAATCATCATTTCAAAAAGCGTAAAGAAATGGCTGATATTCTGGAATTCTTCAGTAAGATGGGCTTCATGAACATGACCTGGCAGCAGGGACTGATGCTTCTTATCAGTTTCTTCCTGCTCTACCTGGCCATCAAGAAGCAATACGAGCCGCTGCTGCTGCTCCCCATCGCATTCGGTATGCTGCTTACCAACCTGCCCGGTGCCGAGATGTACCACTCAGAGCTTTGGTCAGCATTCCTGGACGAAAGCAGTCCCTACTATCACAGCTATGGCGCCATCATGAGCCATGGAGGTCTGCTTGATATATTGTACATAGGTGTAAAGGCCGGTGTATATCCCTGCCTCATCTTCATGGGCGTAGGTGCCATGACAGATTTCGGACCTCTGATTGCCAACCCCAAGAGCCTGCTCCTGGGTGCTGCCGCTCAGCTTGGTATCTTCCTTACATTCCTTGCTGCCAACGCCATGGGTTTTGCCGAGGCTGAGGCCGGTTCAATAGGTATTATAGGTGGTGCCGATGGTCCTACATCAATCTTCCTGACATCAAAGCTGGCTCCCCACCTTCTGGGCCCGATAGCCATTGCCGCTTACTCATACATGGCTCTGGTTCCGGTTATCCAGCCGCCTATCATGCGTGCCCTGACAACCAAGAAGGAGCGTGCCATCAAGATGAATCAGCTGCGTCCTGTAAGCAAGACCGAGAAGATCATCTTCCCGATTGCCATCACCGCCATCGTGGCTCTTATCCTGCCCGATGCAGCCCCGCTTATAGGCTGCCTCATGCTGGGTAACCTGGCTAAGGAGTGCGGCGTGGTTGAGCGCCTGAGCAAGACCATGCAGAACGAGCTCATGAACATCGTGGTAATATTCCTGGGCCTCACAGTAGGTGCCACCGCAACAGCAGAGTCATTCCTGAACTTCCGCACCATCATGATCCTGTCAATGGGTATCGTTGCATTCGGTTGCGGTACTGCAGGCGGTATCCTGCTGGCTAAGCTCATGAACGTATTCTCAAAGGAGAAGATCAACCCGCTTATCGGATCCGCAGGTGTATCAGCCGTTCCTATGGCTGCCCGCGTATCACAGCAGGTAGGTCAGGAGGAGAACCCCAGCAACTTCCTGCTCATGCACGCCATGGGGCCAAATGTGGCCGGCGTCATCGGCTCCGCCGTTGCCGCCGGAATTCTGCTTACAATGCTTGGGTAACAACCATCCAGCCATTAAAATGGCTGGCTACCCTTATTATGTGCCTAACGGCACAGATTAATGCCATAGGCATTGGATTATGGTAGCCAGCCAATTCATTGGCTGGAATCTGAAAAAAACCACAATAAAAAAGGCGCTCGAATCTAATTCGAGCGCCTTTTTGAATTCTATCATTTCAATGATTACGGAATCACTACAGTCGGTTTGAACGTCTTAGCCTCCTCCGGGGTAACCTGAGCGTAAGCAATAATAATAACGGTATCACCAATAGATACCAGACGGGCGGCAGCGCCGTTCAGGCAGATGCACTTGGAGCCGCGCTCTCCGCGGATTACGTAGGTAACCAGACGTGCGCCGTTGGTAACATCCACCACATGAACCTGCTCGCCGTCAATAATGCCGGCTGCATCCATCCAGTTGCCGTCTATAGTAATGCTGCCGATATAGTTGATATTGGCATCGGTCACCTTTACGCGGTGCAGTTTGGATTTGAGTACAGTCAGTAACATTACTCCTTATATTTAATGTTATCAATAAGTCTTACCTTGCCGCAATGTACGGTAACGCATCCAACAATGTAGTCCGATGCATCCCAGTTGTCAACAGGCTGCAGAGTGCGGCCATCGACAATCTCATAATACTCAACCTCAAGTCCGTCATGAGAGTTGATGGTGTCAATCACATACTGACGTGTTGAAGCAAGAGTATGATGACGTGCGTAGTAACGGCTCTCAAACAGGGCACGTGATATGTTGGCGGCAAGCTTACGCTCGGCCTTGCTCAGGAGCATGTTGCGTGAACTCAGTGCCATACCGTCCTCCTCACGTACAATGGGACAACCCACAATCTCTATCTTTATGTTCAACTGACGTACCATCTCACGGATGATGGCCAGCTGCTGGAAATCCTTCTCACCAAAATATGCGCGGTCAGGCTCAACGGCATAGAACAGCTTGCTTACAATCTGAGCGACACCGTTAAAATGGCCGGGACGGTTGGGTCCCTCCATAACCTTGTCCAGAGGTGTGAAATCAAATGTGCGGGTATCGGGCTCCGGATACATCTCCTCTACCGTGGGAGCGAACACAAACTGTGCACCCACCTTCTCCAGAAGCTGGCAGTCAGCCTCCAATGTACGGGGATAGTTCTTAAGGTCATTCTTGTCATTGAACTGTGTAGGATTGACAAAATCGCTTACAACGGTTATGTCATTCTCAGCCACAGAACGGCGTACAAGTGATGCGTGACCCTCATGGAGCGCACCCATTGTGGGTACCAGACCGATGCTCCTTCCGGCTTTGCGACCGGATTCAAGAGCCTCTTTGAGTTCCTTTATTGTTGTTATTACTTTAATCATAATTCAGTTGAAAAAGTCCGCAAAATAAGTGAATATTTATGGGATATCAAAAGTTTCGGGCAATCTGCTTGCCAAAATCATATATTTTTTTTATATCTTTGCATAACATACACTTGTAATATGAGCGAAAAGAAAATCCTTATCATTGCTGATCAGATTTCACCCTTTGTGGGACAGTCTCCAATGGCGGATTACTGCAGGCAGCTGCCTCAGAGCATCCAGGAGTTAGGCAATGACATCCGAACCTTCATGCCCAAGTGGGGTAACATCAACGAACGCCGCAACCAGCTGCATGAGGTTATCCGTTTATCAGGAATGAACCTGATCATCGATGATACAGACCATCCGCTTATAATAAAGGTGGCATCGTTACAATCGGCCCGCATCCAGGTCTATTTCATAGACAATGAGGATTTCTTCCAGAACCGCCTTCAGGTAACTGACAAGGACGGCGTGGAATATGAGGACAATGACGAGCGCACAATATTCTTTGCCCGCGGCGTACTGGAGACAGTAAAGAAACTCCGCTGGAACCCTGATATCATTCACTGCCACGGCTGGCTCTCAGCTCTTATCCCCCTGTACGTCAAGACCGCATACAAGGAGGAGCCCGCATTCCGTGACTCTAAGGTGGTTTACTCACTCTACGACCAGGCTTTCAAGAACAACTTCCATGACAAGTATCCCGATATCATCCCCACCAAGGATATGACCCCGGGAGACATCGGAACATTCCAGTTGCCCATTGACTACAACACGGTCATGAAGAAGGCCATAGAGTTCTCTGACGGCGTAATCTGCAACTCAGCAGCAGTAGACTCATCTCTGCCTGCATATGCCAAGGAGAAGGGCAAACCCGTACTGGAAGGTGACGCAAGCACAATGGCTGCCGATGTCATCAATGACTTCTACAACAAACTCTGACACAAACGATATGAATCTCAAGACGACAGTTTGCAGTTTTCTTGCAGTTCTGTTTCTGATATCATGCGACAATGAGACATCCGGTCTGGGAAAATCCCTGGTTCCGGAAGGAGACGTAATGATTGTTACGGCAGACTCCTGCTTTGCCTCATCACGCACAATCCTTTCACCCGATTCGCTTCTGATCTCAGGCTCCGGAAACATTCTGGGACAGTTTACTGAGAGCGGCAGCAACACCACTATCCACGCTGATTTCATAACCCAGCTCAGTTGCATGGAAGGTTTTGAGATCCCTGACTCGGTATACGGCATCGGCAATCACACATTCCCAGAGGAGTTCATAAAGCAGATAGGCAACCAGAAACCGTTCTATGCCAATCTCAGGCTCTATTACTCCAGTTTCTTTGGTGATTCAACCAACACCGTAAACATAGACATCTACACTCTTGACAGGATGGTTGACGTAAAGAGAAAGTATTATCCCGATACAGACCCGTCACTATTCTGCGATACCGATAAAGAGCCTTACGCAAGTATCACAGTATCAGCTTGGAATCTGCAGAACTCCGACTCCATACGTGATAAAAGTTCATACTATCCGAGCATTGCCATCCCCCTGCCCGACTCCGTTGCACAGTTCATACTTGAATCATACTATGACCCTGAAAGAAAGCACTATTTCTCAGGATCAATAGCATTCATGGAGAACGTGTTCAAGGGATTCTACATACGTTGCTCTCAGGGTGACGGCACCATGTTCTATATAGACCATGCAGTACTGGAGGTCAATTTCAAATCCTTGGCATATGATGACGATGACGCGCCTTACGTAGAGTCACTTATGGCCGAGTTCCCCGGAAACAGCGAGGTGGTTCAGATACAGAACATCAACTGGACAGGACTTGAAAGCCAGGTTGCCGACAACAGTTGCACATGGATCAGGAGCCCGTTCGGCGTTCTCACCGAGATTACCCTCCCCATAGACAGCATGAGAGATGAGGTACACGTACTCAACTCTGCGCAGCTGCTCCTGTCATCGGCCGTAACACCGTCCAACAGGTTCAAGCCCAGTATCCCCACCTATCTGCTTCTCATACGCAAGGACCAGCTCCAGGGCTTCTTTAAGAGAAACAGCGTAGCCGATAATGTTGAATCATTCGTTACCGGTTATTCCACAAAATTCGGAACATACACCTTCTCCAATATCGCAGCCATGGTAGAGAAAATCTACAGCGAGCGTGAAGATTGGAAAGAGGCCAACAACGGCGATAATGATGCATTTGAGGCTGCCAACCCGTCATGGAACAAGGTAGTGCTCATTCCTATTACGCCGGTTCTTGATTCAAGAGGCACCGCACTCAGCTACAGACTGGACCTTAAGCTTCATCAGGTCAAGCTTATCGGTGGCTCCACTCCCATCAAGATCAAGACAATAAGATCAAAATTCTGAAGGCACCAGAGGGGGCCAAAGGGGACGGTTCTATTTGGCCCCTGCTCACTTCACCAAATTATTTTTTCTCAGCAGCAGCCTTCAAGCGAGCCACCTTCTTCTCCAAAGCCTCAATCTTCTTGTCCTGGTTCCTGATGGTAGTCTGGAAAGCGTTGAGTTCCTCAGTATCAATATCCATAGGCATAGCCCAGTTCACTCTCTGCAGGAAATCACCCAGAATGTTCATGTAGTTGGTGAATGCATCATATGGTGATTCGTAGATTCCGCGATCCATTGACACCGCATTGTTCTTGGTGGTCATGAAACGGAAATTGTTGCTTGCCTGCAGGTAATCCCAGTCCTGACGCAGATGCTTGTCATTACTCAGGATCACACGCTCACCTATTGAATAGAGTTTGTTGAATGCCTCACGCTGCATCACGTTACCCAGCCAGCAGCTAATGTCGCGCTCCTCATCGTTCCAAGACATGGGGTACGGAACATCTATGGCCGATACTGACTTATGGTTTTTGATTACTTCCGATGGAGTCTGAAATCCTATGCCGCGAGCCTTGGCAGCAGCCGGCAGATTACTCAGGAATTCAAGGATATTTGAACTGAGCGGCTGATAGATACCAAGCGCACAAAGCTCCATGAATATGTTGAATACGCCGTCCTCCTCAGGACTCTCAGCAATCCAATCCATATATTTGTCTGCCATGAGCGGATAAGCCTCCCATGAGGTGTTTGAGAACCTGAGGCTTATGTCATCGGACAGTTTGTAGTCACGCATCAGCACCTTAAGGTTGGGATTGATAGCGCAGTGATACAGGTAGTGCGGGCTCTTCCAACCCAGAATATGCTTGGCACCCTCTGTAAGAACTCCCTTGAATCCCATATCGGCCACCAGTCCGCCTATCTCATCATCGTAAATGAGACTTGAATTACGGAAAATCTTGGGTTTCTGACCGAACAGCTGGTTGATCTTGTCAACCTGACGCTTAACCTCCTCACGGAATGATTGTTCGCCGTTGGGGGCAAGCGAAGCCAGGCCATGAGAATAAGGCTCTGCTATGAATTCGCAGCATCCTGTCTCAGCCAGTTCCTGCAACAGGTCTATCACCTGCGGGGCGTAACGCTCCAACTGCTCCAGACCTACTCCAGACAGTGAAAGAGCCACCTTAAATGCACCTTCACTCTTACGGGCCATATCTATAAGAGTCTTTAATGCAGGTATATACGAATTTTCAGCAATATTTGAAATGCTTGTATCATTCGCATAATCATCATAGTAGTAGTGATCCGTACCGATATCAAAGAAACGGAACCTCTTGAGATGGATTATCTGATGGATCTCAAAATACAGACAGATTGTTTTCATATGCTGATTTGTTTTATTCTTCAATATTATTTAATGCCCAGCAGTTTCTTGTAGCGTGCCAGGATTCTCTCGCCAACCTTATCCCAGGTGATGGCATCGACCTCCTTCTTGCCCTCAACCTTGAGGTACTCGTAGAGTGCCGGATAGTTGCAGATTGAGTAAATGGCATCGGCCATAGCATGGATATCCCAATAGTCAACCTTGATGCACTTGTCCAGGATCTCGGCGCAGCCTGACTGCTTGGAGATGATAGTGGGAACCTCGCACTGCATGGCTTCAAGCGGCGAGATACCGAAAGGTTCCGATACCGATGGCATTATGTATACGTCGCTCGACTTGAGGCATTCGTATACCTGTCGGCCCTTCATGAATCCGGGGAAGTGGAATCGGTCGGCAATGCCGCGCTCGGCTGCCAGAGTGATCATGGCGTTCATCATATCACCGCTTCCGGCCATACAGAAACGGATGTCACGGGTGCGCTTGAGCACCAGTGCGGCGGCCTCGACAAAGTACTCGGGTCCCTTCTGCATGGTGATTCGGCCCAGGAACGTTACCACCTTCTCGTGCGGTTTCTTTTGGGGCTGAATGGCCTGAATATCGGCAGGCAGAGGCTCCACTGCATTGTGCATAGTGGATACTTTGCGGGGATCCTGATGATACTTGTTTATGACGGTCTGACGAGTAAGCTCACTCACACACATTATATGGTCCGCATAGTCCATACCGTTTTTCTCGATGGCATAGACGGTAGGATTCACATTACCGCGGCTACGGTCAAAATCCGTGGCGTGTACATGGATTACCAGAGGCTTTCCGCTCACCTGCTTGGCATGGATACCGGCAGGATATGTAAGCCAGTCATGTGAATGGATTATGTCAAACTGCTCGGTACGTGCCACAACACCTGCCACGATGGAGTAGTTGTTTATCTCCTCATGCAGGTTATCAGGGTATCGGCCCGAGAACTCTATGCAACCCAGGTCATTGGTATACAGATTGTTGAAATCCGCATAGATGTGGTCACGGAACCTGTAGTAGTCCTCGCTGTCCATCCACGGATAACGCTCCTTAAGTACGCTGTTGTCAGGGTTGCGCCACACTACAGGAACGGTATTCATGCCAACAATCTTCATAAAGCTCTGGTCCTCATCACCCCATGGCTTAGGCAGGCAGAACGTGATATCCACGTTCCCCTGGTTGGCTAGTCCTCTTGTCAATCCGAAGCTGGCGGTACCCAAACCTCCCAGGATATGGGGCGGGAACTCCCAGCCGAACATCAGTACACGCATATCTGTTTATTGAAATTCATTTATCATCTTAATTGTTCTCAGTATCTCGGCCACATTCATGGCAAAAGATACGGCGCCACGGCCCTTGAACGGCGGGTTGCCGTCAAACAGCTCAGGCAGGGAGCCCACGCAGTGCGATGTCATCTCATCCTCATAACCTATCATCTGACGCTCCACGAATGACAGACCGCTCATCTTGAACACCTTGAGGTAAGCCTCAAAGTAGAATCCTGCAAGCCAGGGCCATGCGGTACCCTGATGATATGCATAGTCACGCTCACGCTGCGGACCCACATAATTGGGGTTGTAACCCATGCTCTTGGGGCTCAGCGAGCGCAAACCCTTGGGAGTAAGCAACTCCTTGGTAACTATATCAACCACAGCCTTCTGCTGCTTGAGGTCAAGCGGAGAATAATCCAGGGCCACAGCAAATATCTGGTTGGGACGAACGCTCCAGTCAGGAGCATCCTTATCCACAAAGTCATACAAATAACCGTACTGATTGAGGAATGTCTTTACAAACGCCTTGCCGGTATTGGTGGCCAGTGTCTCAAGACGCTTGGCATAATCAGCCTTGCCGTATTCACGGGACAGGTCGGCCACAAACATGAGTGCGTTGTACCACAGGGCGTTGATCTCAACCACATAACCGGTACGCGGTATCACCGGAACACCGTTTGCGGTGGAGTTCATCCATGTGGCGGCTTTCTCCTTTCCGTTCACATGAACCAGTCCGTTGCTGTGCA
>Ga0265300_10002810_pt1 | contig 14735 bp, 16 predicted proteins | sample AusTroGonzalo_MG_FD_193482 | JGI IMG/M metagenome (GOLD analysis project Ga0265300, IMG submission 193482) | Bovine rumen microbial communities from tropical cattle in Woodstock, Queensland, Australia - Gonzalo_03 | ecosystem: Host-associated > Mammals > Digestive system > Stomach > Rumen ...
AATGTAGAAATTACAGTTACAGTTCCAGGATGAACACCAAATGGAACATATGAAGGTACATTGGTATTGACTTTCTAGTTGCTACCAGTAAAATTTAAAAGGACAAAACTAAGAGAGCCTGAGTATACTTAATAGAGTATAAAAGTATACCCAGAGTATACTTAGGACAAAAAACTAGATTTGTCCTAGATAATTTAATATATTAGTCAAACAATATTACAAAGTTTATAATTAAATCTTATGAATTACCTATGAAACTCTATCATAAACTTATAGTACTTTTGATTTCTATCATCTCTATTTACGCTGTGGCAAAGGCAAATACTGCAGATCTTTCCATCAGTGTGAGATGAAAGTGATTGATTATATGAACTCCAGCAAATATCCAGTTGGAAAATTTTTCTAGTCCAAAAGAAGTTGATTTCGATGACTATTTTTGGATAGAGGATTTGAGATGAAGTAAAATTGGACATTATACAAGTATACAATGAATAGTATATTGATGAGATGGAGAAATAGTATCAGGAGCTACAGTAAAATTCAAGACCAATAGCTGAAATATTATTTTATTATGAGGTGTAGCAGACAATGCCAGTTTTAATACTAATCTAACTTCATATACAGATATCACAGAACCAAAATTATTATTTTATAGAAATGATGATTCAAGTCATCCATGACGATTAAACAAATATTGATTTAAACCAAGTATCAAAATTTCAGTTCCAAATGGATCAAGTGGTCCATATACAGTTAGACTTTCTTATACATTGTACGATATGTCTACAAATTTAACAGTTTCAGAATAAATTTTCCAATTAAGTCCCGAAAAAGATGACATATGTCGCCCCATTGGGGCTTAGCTGAGTCCATAGACCCCAGGTACAACCACCGTAAAAATCCCCCCTACCCCCCTTAATAAGGGGGGCAATAAAAAAATCCCCACTCCACAAAATTGCAGAGCAGGGATTCCTTTGCTATCAGCTATTAGCCATCGGCTATCAGCTAAGTTTTGATTTTTGGAGTGAATGATGAAAATTTATTCTGCCTGTTGATTTACGATTTACCCGGGGTCAACTTGCTGGGAAAGGATCTCCCAACTCGCTATAAAAAAATCCCCACCATACAAAATTGCAGGGCAGGGATTCCTTTTCTATCAAGTAGCGATTATCGACCGCCGACTGTTGACAGCCGACTGTAGACTAAATACTAACGACTATTTTCTATTTCCTTTTTTTCATGAATTTCTTCATCTGCGTTATATTATTTGTTGTTTTGTATCAATTTGGAAAAATTTCACTTAATTTATTGATTTTGTAATGTCATCTAATATCTCCATTGATAATCCGGATATCTCTTTCCAATATCTGAGAAAATAATGTGATATACTGCAAACATGCTCCACAGGTTGGAGTAAATTTAGAATCTACAGTACAAACAGCCACAATATCATACTCTCAATTTGCGATACAGTTGTCCAAAGCACATCTTTCCGCACAAGTTCAGAGTCAACTAATGACACTTTCTACATTACATCATCAGATTACAGCTCAATCTGCAATCAACACACTGGCTCAGACTTTGTGCAATGAGCGAATTGGAAAAGCATTTTTTCTGCTCTGTTTTGCCACTTTTATCATTTTTTTTATTAATTTTTCTGATATTGGTTGGATATTTTCCATTTTTATTTTTTATTTTGTATAAAAAATTTGTTTGATTATAAATTTGATAATCCTCGTGATACAAGCCATATTTTTCATTTGATGAACTAATATATTAAATTATCTAAAGTCCATTTTTAATTGCCACCACTTTGTGAAGATCAAGTATTTTGAAGTCCACCATATTGTAGTGTCAAATCTAAACTACCTGTATACGTTCATCCAGGTACTCATCCAGGGATTACTCATTGTAAAGTCAGTGTCCCTGCCCATTCTCAGATGGTATTCTCATCTTTTGAATATATTTCTTGTGAACTGGCCAATGATGTGATTGTCCTATCTTGTAGGTTTCAAATAGATCATTGCACCACTCAACTTGAGATTTGTGCATTAAATCCCGATGCCGGTATACTAATACCAATATTGCTAGATAAATCTGACATCGTCAATGTCACAACATCTGCATTATTTTTCAAAAATGTACATGTTATACTACCAGGCAAAGCCTCTGTATCCTGATCGATAGGAGAAGCTTCCAACTGTAAAAAAGTATAATCATTTAGTACACAAGTATTTGATCACTCAGTAAGTGTCAAAGTCACATATTTAGTATTCACTACGACAGCACTGGTATACAGTGCCGTCAATAGTGTAGCAAGAGCTAAGCACAAAACTCACACTTTTGCTATTTTTTTCATATTTTCTTTTTATGAATTAAATTGTTTTGGTAGTACTAGCTATTAGTAATAAGTAAATTTAAAGCACCTGTATATGTTCATGATGGTGTTCATCCAGGTACTGTTCAAGATATTGTTAATGTTGAAGCCCAAGATCAAAGTTTATTTACATCTTTTACATAAATAGTTGTTGTACTAGCAAAAGAAGCATTTGTAGCTCCTAATTCAGCGATTTGTCATGTTTTTCCTGCTGCTGCAACTGCAAAAGAAAAGTTATCGTTATCTATGCTATTAGCACCACCGTCGCTAAGATCAGCTAATGCAAGAGTGACTGTACCTGTAGCATTTTCCAAGAATAAACAAGTTATAGGATGCTCAATTTCAGTTAGGTTGATGTCATCTGGTGATGCACTATGTTCTCAAAATGCATAACTTTCTATAGTACATGAATTGTTTCATGCATTCAATGTCAATGATACTTCCTTATTATCTCCAGTATCAGCACTAGCATTTAATGCTACTAAACATCCAGCTAAACCTAATGTTAAAAGTCAAAGTTTTGTAATTTTTTTCATTTTTATAATTTTTTATTAAATAAAAAGTTTTTTAAATAAGGTTAATAATTTTTGGACTTTAGATAATTTAATATATCAATTATCTATCTGTATATATATGTTAAAGACCACTCCTAACCAAAGTTTTTTCTTTTCTTCATATTGTAATTATAATCAGAAAATTTTTTTTGTCAAATTTTTGGGGACTTTTTTTTATTATTTTTCTTGCTTTTTTTCAGAAAAAGAATAAAAGTCTGATATTACCTTTTATTTCTTTTTATATTAATATGAAAAAATTACTATATTTATTGGCTGTCTTGCTTTTGCCATTTGCAAGTTTTGCACAAAATGATTTGGAATGAAAACTCAATAGTGAAGATTGAATTGTTTGAGAAACGGTAGAAGAGATTGGAGAGAATGATCAGATACCAGAACCTGAATTATTTGAATTAAATAAGACAGCAGGTGAAAAAGTTGACGATTCAGAATTGCATGAAATATGAGCCGATGGATGATTGACTTGGGTATCTTTTGGTTATTGTAATGCTTGAATAGACAATTTAAGTAATACTTTAAATTATGCCATAGATCAGTGAACACCTTTCAAGGTATGTTTTATGATGTCAAATGCTGCCAATCAAGATATCAAGGTACAGGTTCGTTTATCTGATTTAGTTAATGGTATATGTTCTGTCAATGATACATCTATTTATCAATTTATATCAGAGGAAGATAAAGAATCATTAAAAGAAATTACAATACCTGCTGGAAATTATATAATTAAAGAATTTGAAATATTATATCCTATTTGAATAGAGTGAGATCAGTGAGCTTGTACTATGTTTAATATTATAAAAGATGAAGAAGCTCAATGAAATATTGTTGCTATAGTAAATAGAGCTTATCCTATGAAGTTCTTTGTATGAACTTTGGATGATGTAAAAAATATTATAGATGTAGAAAATATCCAATTATCTTTGGATGACAACAAGGACTTGATTATGAACTTTGATTTAAAAAATGAATGAAATTTGGAGAATTTAGTTGAATTATCTGGTACTGTGTCAAATATTTTTGGATACAACAAGAAATTTACTATAGAATGAGGACATGTAATGCCTGGTCAACTTTGGCATGTCACTGCTAATTTATGATCTATACCAAGTTATGGATGATTATACAATATCGATTTCAAAGCATTTGCTACACCATATTTCTCTTATGACATATCTAAATCAAGTATAGATCCATCTCTCATCGAGACAAAGTCATTTGATTTTGCTACAAAATATTTCAAGATGCCTTGGTTAATCTTTGCGATAGCAATTATACTTATATTATTGCTCATCACTATGTTTAGGAAACCAAAGCAAAAAGTAGTTTATGTCCAAAATCCACAACAACCTATACAACCACAGCAAAATCAACAACCTGTTCAGCCACAAAATCCTGGACAGCCACGAAATCCAAATTTATAAGACAGATATAATATAGAAAATATTCCTTATTGTAAGGACAGGGCTTGCCCTGTCCTATTTTTTGTTTAAATATTTTTGAAATTATCATAATAAATAATCAATTATCGTATATAGGACAACATAAATGTTGTCCCTACAATATTGATTCCCCTCTGGGGCTTTAATTTTTTTATTCATTATCGCGCAGGGTTTCCCCGCAATCCTGCGGGGCAGGCAACCATGGGCTACACAAGATATCGCCCCGTTGGGGCTTGTAGGAAATGAATTACCTTTTATTCCTGCACCCATTCAACAAAGACATTGTAGTCGTGCGCTAATTCTTTGTTAAACTTTATTTTTTTCTCGATATTGTTTATTGCATAAATCACACTTGCGTGATTTTTTCATCCAAAGTAATCTCAAACCTTTTCCAATGTCCGACCATAATATCTTTTTGCCAATAGCATCAAAATTTGCCTTGCCATCGTGATTTCTTGTCTCCTACTATCTGATTTCAAATCGCTTACTGAAAGTCAATAATATTCCGCAACCATTTCTACTATTTTTCCAAAATTTTGTGCAGACTTGCTATTCATCTCTGCTATTTTGCTCTCTTGCATATTATCTTTTGCGATATATCACAAAGTCCTCAAACAATCATAAACATCATCTTCAGATATGTCAGTTCACATCAAATTTTTTCTCGTCAAAAGTGTATTTAATGCTCATTCCAATTCTCTTACATTATTTGTGATATTTTTAGCAATGATTTCCAATAAATCGTAGTTTATACTTTCTCATTTAGATTCCAATTTCGATTGCAAGATAGCAATTCTCGTCTCAAAATCTGGAGCTTTCAAATCAACTACGATTCACTTTCAAAATCTACTTTTTAACCTCGGTTCGATGTTTATCAATTCTTTTGGAGGACGATCTCAACTCAAAATAATCTGTTTCTGTTTTGATTCAAAATCATTGAAAATATTGTGAAAAACCTCTTGTGTCTTGTCTTTCCCAGACAAAAATTGAACATCATCAAGTAATAATGCATCAACACTATCAAATTTTGACAACAATGTATTCAAATTATTTTTTTTCAATGCTTCAACTATTTCATCAATGAGTTTGCTCGTAGGCAGATAAACCACGACTTTATTTGGATCATCTCCCATTATCTTATTTCCGATAGCTTGCATCAAGTGAGTCTTTCCAAGTCCTACATTTCCATACAAAAATAGGGGATTGTATGCCGTTCATGGATGATCAGCCACAGCTTTTGCAGCAGAAAAAGCAAAATTATTGTTTGCACCAGCGACAAAAGTATCAAAAGTAAATTTTGGATCAAACAGGATTCCAAAGTATTCAGACAATTTGTTCTTTATCTTTGGTTCGATAGTTTTTGCTTTTTTATCTTCTTTTAGATTCAATAATTTTTTTAAATCAGGCACTAAATCTCATCAGTTTGCAAATGGTACATAAATTACAAAATCCACATCAAATTGTGGATTGTAAACTGTCTTAATAGATTCTTTTATCTGTTTTCCCAAAAACTTTTTAATCGAAGCTATGGCGATTTCGTTTGAAACTCAGACAAAAACTTTTTGTTCATGCTCATCTATATTTACGATTCATACATTTTTCAAAAACGCAAAAATCTTTTTTGTGTCACATTGAGTAGCTAAATTCAAAATAGCTTGCTCCCAAATTCAGCGCAAAAACTCTTTTTTTTCATCATCATATCATTGTACGATATCAATCAGCATTCAAACAAAAATTATGGTTAAAGTGGCTAGTCGCTTGTCTATAGTCTCTATTCGATAGTTGCTTGTCTCTTGTCTCTATCTCTATCGACTAATCTTCAGTGACCAGCGACCATAAATTTACCTATTCACTATTTTTTTTCAACAAAAGATTTACTATTTTTTTGTTTTTAAATATTCAATGATTTTTACAAGTAATTCTTCGTAGTTTTTGTGAGATAACAAATTTATAGCAGACTCGAAAGTTGCCCATTTGTAGCCATTTAATTCTTCTTCTTGTATCTTTACATCTTTATTTGCTACTTTTCCAACCCAAAAAGTCACAGTTTTTGAAATATCTTCCATTCATGGTCTATGAAAGACATAGTTCGTATCAAAAGTTTTATTTCAAATTATTTGGACGTCTTTTATCCCGACTTCTTCCCAAAATTCTCTTTTGGCTGCCTGTAATCCATTTTCTCATTTCTCTGGATGTCATTTTGGGTATCATCGAAACGATCAGTTATCACATTTTTGATTTATCAAAAGAAATTCACGTTCTCAATTTGAATTGTCAAAAAATGCTATAATTCAATAAGAATGCTCATTTCTCATAATTTTGCTTTATGACATAAAATATATTTCACTCCTTATATGATTTTTCTTTGCTAATACAACAAAAATATTTCTATTTCAATCCTAATTTTTCCAAAAAGGAATTAATCTTCTCATCCGACATTTTCACATCTGGTTCAAATCAAATTCAATCAATATTTTTCTTTGATTTTCAAGTATATCGTTTTGCTATGGTGTATTTCAAAATGGATCAATCAGAATATTCAATTACATTTTGTGCAGATCATTTTCCATAAGTTTTTGTACCGATTAATTTAGCATTATCCAAATAATCGTCCATAACTCCAGCAAATATTTCACTTGCAGAAGCAGAATTTTCATTTACAAAAATCATAGTATATTTATCTTTTTTTTGTTTTTCAGTATTATCTGCAATAATACTTTGAATCCAATCATTAAACCTCAATTCTACTATTACATTACCATTAGGTACAAATTTATTCAACATATTTACTACAGCATCCAAATCTCCACCTGGATTATCTCTTAAATCAAACATGTATATTTCACACTCATTATCTTTAAAAAATTTTAATCATTTTTGAAATTCTATGAAAGTATCACCATTAAATTGCTCAATTTTCATATAGCAACTTCATCATCATAATTTTTTATAACTTACATTTTGCAATGTAACGACAACTCTTTGTATATTGAAATCTAAAATTTTATCTCATCTTTGTATCTGTATTTTTACGAAAGTACCAGCTTTTCATTTAATATATCACCCTAATTCATTTATGGATGTATTTTTTGTCACACTATGATTATCTACTTTCAAGATAATATCTCCAGATTTCAATCATGCTTTTTCGGCTTGTCATCATTTTATAGTGTTTGAGATTACAAATACACCAGAGGAAATAGTTTGTATATATGCTCAAATTCATTCAAAACTTCATTGTAAAGATTCCATAAAGTCTTTTGCTCCATTAGAATCAATATATTCAGTATATTCATCATCGATTAATTTCATACATCCAGAAATTGTATCACAATTATTTTTATCCCAATCAATCTCATCACTATACAAATAATTATATTTTAATTGATCTATCACATCATCTTTTATCATTTCATTCATATCAACATCTTCCAATGTCTCTTGTATCATCTGTCTAGTCCATTGTGGAGTGATATGTTCTCAATATTCAAAAGAAAAATTTCTTCAAACACTAGCTCACAGTAATATTGCTACATACTGTTGTTCCAATTGTTCATCTATTGGCAGTGCGGCCTCCACATTTGGAAATAATTCTAAATAGATTCCTTTTTGCAATGATTTATACAATTCAGACCCCTTTTTTACATTAGTATATTTTACATCAATATTTCTCCATCCATTTCAAAAATTTTCTGTTCATTGGCTGACTCATTCAAAATATATAGTCAAAAAATCTCAGAAGTTTAATTCTGCAGCAAAAACTCAGCTTATAAAAACAAATATTCAAAGTATTGTCGATAAAATTAATTTTTTTAATTTCATATTAATCAAGTTTCAAAAAAATAAATCATAAAAATCATATAATAAAATAATTTGAAAAAACAATATTCACTTTATATTTTTTTTTACCCTTTCACTAATTCTTTAAACATTCTACCTCTCTCCTCAAAATTTTTGAAGAAAGTATAGCTCGAAGCAGCAGGAGAGAGTAGACAAACACTTCATTTCTTCGTCACTTGTTTTGCTATCTCTACTGCTTGTGGCAGATTTTCTACTTTATACGTTTTCTTCGTTATTTGTGGCATAATGTCGTGTCCTGTTTTTGGCAGGCAAATTACATTCTCTACATTACTACTATTCACAAAATTAATTAATTCAGAGTAATCAATTCATCTGTCCATTCATCACAAGATTAAAGTATTCACATTTGGGATACTTTTTAAACTGTTAATTGTTGAAGCTGGTATCGTAGCTATAGAATCATTGTAATAAGTCACTCAATCAAATGTTCAAACCAATTCCATCCTATGTTCCAATGGCTGAAATTCAGCTATTACTTCCTTTGCTTTTTCAAAATCCAATCCTAAAATATCACATACAACTAAAATATTCATGATATTCCTTAAATTGTGTTCTCAGAGAAGTTTTCTTGGCTCGTGAATATTGTAGATTTGTTCCAGGGAGCCCCCCTTATTAAGGGGGGTAGGGGGGATTATTCCAGCATTACTAAATCCCACCTGCTCGTTTCACTCGCTTCCTCCCTTACTAAGGGAGTCTTTATCCAACACTACAAAATCTCATTGAACAAAAGCATCTTTTCAAATAATAATTTTAATAGCACCTTTATGTCATTCTGAACGTAGTGAAGAATATAAATTATATCCTTCGGCTTTGCCTCAGGATGACATATTTATCACATTTTCTACTTGTTCATCGACGATAGCAAAATCTCATTCAGTTTGGTATTTAAAAATATTTAGTTTTGATTCGTAGTATTCTTCCAGACTATTGTAGTGATCCAAATGTTCAGGATACAAGTTCAACAAAATTGCAATATGTGGTGAAGTTTTGATATATTGTAATTGATGAGAAGAACATTCTATTACGAGAGTGCTATTTCCATCAAAATTTTCAATCTGTTCAAAGATAGGTACTCAGATATTTCATAGCAAAAATGTATTTTCTTTTTGATCTTTGATTACTTGATAAAGTAGAGTAGTAGTCGTGCTTTTCCCTTTTGTTCCAGTAATTGCTATCACATTCTCTCTATCTACTTCCAATAGTAATTCCAGCTGCGATGTGATATTTAATCATTCTGTATCCATTCATTTGAACGAAATTCCAGGAGTCTTGATTATCAAATCAAATTGTTTCAACCTCTCAACTGTGATTTTTTCAATCAAGATTTCTGTATTATCATCATTGATTTCTCAGATTTGATTTTCATCCAAAATCGTCAATTTTTTATCTGGGAAATGTTTTCTGATAAAATTATAGCTTGTTTTTCATTCTCTACCAAATCAGAGAATCAAGATATTTTCGTATTTATTTAATATATTCAAAATTTTTTCTATCATGGCTTGTATCTCTTTATAAGTAAAATTTATTCATTATAAATTTCAATATATCACCGTTTTAGGAAATTCATAATCTCATCATAACAACCAACTTCTTTACTTGGCATTTTGTAAAGGTATATTTTTTTGTCTTTTTCTCATTTATAATTCATGATTGCATAACTTAATTCAGCAAACGACTCATATCCAATATATCATTCAATACCTTTTTTATCCAAATTTAAAAGAATAAAATTATCGGCATTTTTTATATCTTCAAAAAAATTATCATACACTTCTTGATAAGCTCTATCTCATAATTCTTTAGTGTAATTTATCACTTCATATCATTTCTGTTCCAAGTTGCTTTTCAGAACATTTATCTCGTTTAAAAAACTATTAGATCAAGCTATAATAAATTTTTTCATATTTGTTTCATGCCTATAAAGTTTTCCTCCTTTTTACAGTGCCCGGCTCAAGCGAAGCGAGTCCCGACTTCAGCGGGGTTAGCAGGGAAGGAGGTGTCCCGCAACCCCACACCTTGCGGGATAAATATTGCGGGGGTGGAGGATTTTTTACCCCCTCAGTCTCGCTCCGCTCGCCAGCTCCCCGTTGGGGGCAAAGATGGCATGTTTCTCAGTTGGGAGGGATATAGCTCCATTGGGAGAGCTCCCCAATTTATCGGGGTGAGGGGGTAAATTTTCTCTTATTAAATTTTATTTTTTCCATCTTTTCAATGTCGGGAATAGCTTTGTGCAATATTCTTTCATTTCTTCGTTTGTCATACCAGCTTGAGCTCAGTATTGAGAGCACATGTCTATATATTCTTCCATGCTTACATCATCGATAAATTCTCAATCTTTGTAGCAATAGATACAGTAATCGTGGTTTACACTTCCATCTGCATTTGTCCCAAATTGTTCAGGATTTGTGAGTGGCATTCCACAGCTTTGGCAGATTGTTTGTTCCATAGTTAGTCATAATTTATAAAATAATTTTTATATTCCTAGTATCTTTTTCAATACTTCAATACTATTGTTCATAGCAAATTCTAAATTATTGAATAATCAGTCATTAGCACCATTATCTGCTCAATCTGAGACAGATTTGATGATGACAGTATTGTCCAAAATTCCAAATTCACGAGCCGTACTTGCGACAGCGAAAGCCTCCATTTCGGCGATATGAGCTCAATATTTACTTCTTAGTTCATTAGATTTTTTTGGATCGTCTATAAATTGATCTCATGTGACACAGATACCATTTTCATGAAATCAGAAATTAAATTCGTTTGGATTGATACCAGATTGGAAATCTATTTTTATCGTTCATTTGGCATAGTCTAGATCTCATGGAAGAGGTAAGTACATATCGTGTTGGATGATTTCTTTAATCAGAAATACATCTCAAATATTTACATTTTCTGTGTCTAGATTTCATGCAACTCAGATATTTATGAGGCTATCAACTCCGTATTCTGCACATAGGATACTGCTTCATATACTTGCTTGGATTTTTCACATTCATGTAGAAACTAGAGTATATCAATTTTTTTCATAGATTTTGATATTTTTGTAAGATTTAGATAATTGTAATCACAAAAAATCAATTATTATCTCAGCTTCTGGTTCCATAGCTGTCACTATTCAATATTTTTTCATGGGGATTTGTTGTAATTAAACTAGTGTATACTATTATTAAATTTGGGAGGAAATACAATCGATAATCCATTATTTACTTAATACTATGATTAATCTTTTTTTTTAATTAGAATCTTTTCCATATATAGATTGTAAACTTCTTTTATCTTTGATTCTCGATTTACATATAAATCTTTTTTTGCATTTTGTGAAACTTTATCATATAACTCCTTATTTTCTATTACTTCAATTATTTTGTTAGCGTATTCTTCAGGGGTTTCTCACGATAAAAATCAATTTACATTATCCGTAATAGTCGCAGCTGTAGCTGCTCATTTTAGAAATATTCATGGCGTACCCTGAGATGCTGCTTCAATTTGTACTATTGATGAAGCATCATATATTGATGGGAAAAGAAATAAATCTGCTCTTGCATAGTAATATGCTAATTCTTGTCTATCAGAGCATCTTCAGCAAAGAATTGTATCTTTTTCTATATTTAGTTTTTTTATATGTGCTTTTAGTTTATTTTCATCTTCTCAATTTCAGACATATAACATTTTAAATTTTAATCATGGCCTTTTTTCTTTTAGGATTTTAATAGAATCTGCGATAAATAAGATATTTTTTAATGTATTTATCCTTCAAACAAATAAAAAAACTTTTTCTCAATCTCAAATATTATATTTTTTATTTATGAAATTTCTCGCAAATCCTATATCTGATACCGGTTTCATTTCTGTGGCATTATTCATGACTCTTGGCTTTTTTGTGTAGTTGTAATCTTCATGAAAGATGCGAGCAACTTCACTATTTACAGCTCGGCATTCATCACAAAGCTCAAAAAAATTAATTAATTTTTCATTTATGAAATTCGACAAAAATCTTGATCCAATTTCTTTGCGTATATCTTGTTTAAATTGGCTATGCATAGTCGCAATACATGGAATTTTATGTTTTTTTGCATATTGTTGTCATATTCTTCAGAGTGTAAACGGCGAATGGACATGGACTATATCCAATTTATATTTTTCTAATTTATTTCTAAATGATATATCTAATTTCGGTATAGGAAGTGCATAATCAAAAAATGGAATCCATAAAGACGCACATCTAACAACCTTGTATGGAAGTTTTGTATCATCATATTTTTTTCAAATATAGCGAGGTGCAAAAACGATTACATTTGCATATTTTGATAATTCTATTCAATAATTATGTACGACCGAAACAACCCCATCTATCATAGGATAGAAAGAATCATTAAAAAGTCATATTGTAATTTTTTTGCTCATGAAAATATAAATTGTAAATAGCTAATACTAATTGATTTACTTATCTTTTTTCATATTTCAATATATTAGTTTTAAAAATTTTACTTGAAGTTTTCTAAAAATGTTTTAATTCTGAATCTGTAAAAATTCCTTACAATTTAGAAAAGTATTTATTATGTTTATTTTTTAGGGAGAAAATTTTCACCTGTGATAACCGATTTACCTGTTTGATCTTCCAGATTTTTTCTTGCTTGTTTTGCAATATTTCATCATTTTTTACTAGCAACCTTATTTTCATCCATTCATGTAGCATCTGTAGATTCTGCGATTTGACGAGTGGAAAGCTCTGCTAATGCAGTGAAAATCAATTCAGCTTCCGACATATGGTCTCTTAGATTCTGACTTTTTAGATTTTTTAATTCTTTATGTTGTTTTACTGTCATTCAAGTCCATTCTTGATGAATAATATTGGTCAAAATAGCATATTCATCAGGTCAGTTTATTTCATGATTTTTTCGATAATCTGTGAGTTTATTTCTCGTTTCTTGTCACATCATTCTTTGTTGAGTCCATTTTTCGCTTCTTCACATTTTTTGCCAATTTTCTCTGGCTCTATCAATGCTCATTGCTGGATCAATAGTTTCTTGCATTCTTTCATATCAAACTTTTGCTAATCGAAGTTTAAAAGGTTCAGCATTTGGACTTGGAACGGATTGAACAAGACGAAGAATAGTCTCTACATCTGCAGCATCAGTGAGGTATTTTTTCCCATCAGAAGCCAACATTTTCAGTTGGTGACAATTTGTCACCGACTCATTTCATTCCCTTTTTAACCTCTGTTTTAATTTGTTCCAATATTTTCTTGGATCTCTACTTTCAGATAAAACTCAAACAATATCTACTACAGAGAAATATCGTTTTTCTTGTTTTTCGTCCCAATGACGACGGATTTTTTGTTGTTTAAAGATTGCTAAATCTCAGTTCATCGCTAACTTATTACAATTTAAATTCAAAATATTTTCTGCTTCACAAAAAATAAGTTAACAATTTAAAATCTAAAAGCAAGACTTTTTTTGACAAAATTGTTTCGCTAGGTTATTACAATAATTCACAATAAAAACTGACTTCAAAAATGAGGTTGTCTTTTTTTCAAGTTTATCATTCTGAGCGAATCAAAGAATTATATTTGTTGAAATTTGTAAAAATATTTATAAATTCAAATTAAATATTAATTATTAATTATTAATTATAAAAACGATGACAGACTTAAAAGCTAAAAAAAGTATCGTAATCTACTTTTCCAGAGCTGATGAAAATTATTGAGTTTGATATATCGAGAAATGAAATACAGAAGTGATAGCTGAATATATCCAGGAACTAACCTGAGCAGAATTATTTAAAGTAGAGAGAAGAATCCCATATTCAAAGGATTATCAGACTTGTTGTGATGAAGCACAAAAAGAAATTCATGATGATGAAAGACCTGAAATCGTTAACACTTTAGAAAGCATAGATGATTATGAAGTAATCTATGTTTGAGGTCCAATTTATCGATGACAATTACCACAACCAATGGTAACTCAATTAGAAAAATTAAATTGGGAATGAAAAATAGTTAGACCATTTGTTACTCATGAATGATCAGGTTTGGCTCGAGTTCCAAGTCAATTAAAAAACCTCTGCCAATGAGCAGAAGTTTTGGAATGATTAGCTATCCGTGGAAGTTCAGTTTATGAGGCGAAAGCCACAGTAGAGAGTTGGTTGTAAAATTTTTTTCTTTTCTCCCAAAACACACCACCTAACAAATGGAATGCGATGAAGTAGTTCGTACAGTAGTGGGGAAATAGTGAAAACAGCAATATTAAGTGATTACTAACTATTACTAAACAACCCCAATCTTATAAATCACAATACTTCATCAACCATTTTCGTCTTCATGAAATCTTTCTGTTTGTTTGAAATTAGATCTCAAATCTCTGCTAAAATGGTGTTGGGTTTGAATTGTTGTGGTATTATAATCAATAACTTTTCTAAAAATTCTTTGTATGTTAATCATGTCCTTTCCACGATTATGTCTTTATTTATTGGGAATCCTTG
>Ga0265300_10002812_pt1 | contig 14732 bp, 16 predicted proteins | sample AusTroGonzalo_MG_FD_193482 | JGI IMG/M metagenome (GOLD analysis project Ga0265300, IMG submission 193482) | Bovine rumen microbial communities from tropical cattle in Woodstock, Queensland, Australia - Gonzalo_03 | ecosystem: Host-associated > Mammals > Digestive system > Stomach > Rumen ...
TCTCCGCCCCATTCTTTGTTCGACACGATATGGAAGATCTTCATGCTGCAAAGGTACTATATTTTTTAGACATAATGACTTTTTAGGCAGAATAACATCATAACAAAAAACAAAAAATTGTTAATCCGTGATGATGTCTTTAAAAATTTATGTATTTTTGCAGCGAAATATGGCATCATACGATATCAGTACACTCCACGAGCACATCTTGCAGATACTCCTGACGGTAGACCGTGTCTGCAAGGCGCACGACATCAGATATTACTGTTGGGCAGGCACCATGCTGGGTGCCGTCCGCCACAAGGGGTTCATCCCCTGGGACGACGACATGGACATCTGCATGCCCCGTCCTGACTACGACCGTTTCATGATGCATGCCCGTGAGTGGCTGCCCGAGCCCCTCGAGGCCCTTTGCATCGAGACGTCGCCCACCTACCCTGGTGGCTTCGGAAAGGTTGTCGACAGCAGCACCACCCTCATCGAGCGTGCCCACAGCGACTACGTTGCCGGCATCTACATCGACGTGTTCCCCATCGACGGCATCTCCAAATCTAAGATGGCGCAGAAACTGGCCGTAGCCCGTTATAAAGCCCTCGACAAACTGCTCTATTTCCTCCATCGCGACCCCTACAAGCACGGCCACGGCCCCAGTTCGTGGCCCGTCCTGCTCATCCAGCGCTGCTTCTCCCACGAGTGGGCACGCCGTCAGCTGCGGGCCGCCTATCTCGCCTACGACTACGACACTTCAGAATATGTGCTCGACTACGACGACGGTGTGCAGGGTGTCATCCCCAAGACCATGCTGGGCACCCCGCAGCCCATAGAGTTCGAGGGCCATACGGTGATGGGCGTGGAGCATGCCGACGCCTATCTGCGCAACAAGTACGGTGACTACATGGTCATCCCGCCGCATGACAACCAGCGGCAGCACAACTTCTACTATTTAGACTATCATCTGCCTTATAAAGAGTATAAGGACCAGCGCGCTTTCGTCAGTCACGATAGCGCTTCTCAATGATCTTCGCCACCAGCACAAACTGGTACATGCCTGCCATCATCGCCCTGATGAGCCCCCGTGTACCCATGCGGTAACCCCCGTCCATCACGTATTTCTTGAAGAACCGCCAGCAGGGCCGCCACAGCAGCGCCCCCAGGCCGTAGCCCTTCTCACGCTTCTTCTCCACCTCATTGTCCGTATATTCGTTCATCTTGGCCATATACTCATGCATCGTCTCGTCCATGAGGTGCAGCAGGCGCGCCTCCTTGCGGGCCTTCAGTTTCTCCACCCTGCCCTGCACCTTGGGAAACGTATGCACATACGGCGGCCACTCCGTTCCCTCGCGGATGAAGAAGCGCAGTTGGAAGTCGTAGTGGAAATCTCGCACAAACATGCCCATGAACATATTCTGGCGGGGGATGTAGTAGCCAGCCGCACAGTCAGGGCGCCCTATGACATCGTAGAGCGTCTCGCGCAACTCCGGCGTCACGATCTCGTCGGCATCCACCACCAGCACCCAGTCGTTCGAGGCCGACTGTATGGCGAAGGTCCTGGCAGGCTCCGCACTCTTGTGGTCTGCCTTGGGGAAGGTCACCACCTTGCAGCCGTACTGTTCAGCGATCGCCACCGTATCGTCCGTACTCTCCATGTCACACACCACCACCTCGTCGAAATCTTTCACCGACTCCAGCACCTGTTTCAGGTGCTGATGGGCGTTATACGTGTTGATCACGACCGAAATCCTTTTCTCCTTGTTCATGTTCGTCTTTGCTTATCGGTGCAAAAGTACAAAAAAATATGCTTAATACAAAAAAATTATGAATTATGAACCCTGAATTATGAATTATTTATTAATTTTGTCGCCAAAAGAGGAAGAGACATGATCCTGAAACGCGAGACCTTCGGTGAGATGTTCCGGTTTGCTGTCGTGGGTACGATATCAACCGTGCTGAACTATGTCATCTACTGGATCCTGCAGCACTGGATCAACGTGAACATTGCCTATACCATCGGCTACGTGCTCAGTTTCTTTGTGAACTACTGGCTGACGGCCCACTTCACATTCCACGAAAAGACCTCTGCCAAGAACAGTATCGGCTTCGGAGGTGCCCACCTGTTCAACTATTTCCTGCACATCGCGCTGCTCAACTTCTTCCTGTGGCTGGGTCTCAGTCAGGAGCTGGCACCTCTCGGCGTCTATGCCATCGCTGTACCCACGAACTTCATCCTCGTCCGATTCGTCTTCAAACATTTCCACCGCCAATGAACAACTCCATTACCATAGGTTTCGACGCCAAGCGCATCGTGCGCAACAACACGGGCTTAGGCAGTTATGGGCGAACACTGGTGCGTGACCTCGCCTATCTGCCAGACAGTCTGAGACTGCGCCTCTACGCCCCTGACAAGGGCCGTAAAGACCTGCGCAGCCAGGTTGAGGGGCTGCCCAGGATCACTCTCCGCTATCCCAAAGCGGGTTTCCTGCCATTCGAGAAGACACTGTGGAGAAGCCACGGCATCGTGAGAGACCTGAAGAAAGACAAGGTGCAGCTGTATCACGGCCTGAGCGGAGAGTTGCCCTGGGGCATCCGCAAGAGTGGCATCAAGAGTGTGGTGACCATCCACGACCTCATCTTCATGCGCCATCCCGAGTTCTATCCGTGGTTCGATGCGAAGATCTATACCTGGAAGTTCCGTCGCACCCTGAAGGAGGCAGACCATATCATCGCCATCAGCGAGTGTACCAGACGGGATGTGCTGGAACTGGGGCAGGTAGATCCGGAACGTGTGAGCGTGGTGTATCAAAGTTGTGCGCCCAGGTTTACAAAGGTTCCCACGCCTGTGGAGGAAGAACAGGTGAGACTGAAATATGGCCTGCCCAAGCGGTTTATCCTGAATGTCGGCACCATCGAACAACGGAAGAACATTCTGCTAGGAGTGAAGGCCATGGAGTCCTTGCCTTCAGACCTGTCGCTGGTCATTGTGGGAAAATACACCCCTTATACGACCCAGGTGATTGAATATATCTCAGCACACGGACTGAACAGGCGGGTGTATATCCTCCACGATGTGCCTGATGCCGATCTGCCGGCGTTGTATGCCCAGGCGGAGGCATTTGTGTATCCCTCTGTATATGAAGGTTTTGGCATCCCCATCATCGAGGCCATCAGTTGTGGATTGCCTGTGGTGGGGTGTACGGGCTCCTGTCTGGAGGAGGCTGGCGGGCCAGATAATCTCTATGTCGCCCCAGATGATTCAGAGGCCCTGGCTGCTGCCATTCAGCAGGTGAAGAAGGGGGCCCCTGGACGAGAGGAGCGCATCCGCCGGAGCCGTGAGTATATCCGTCGCTTTGAAGGGAATGATGTCGCCAGCCAGGTGCTCGACATTTATCGCAAGCTCTTGTAGTTGTAAACTAAAACTTCCATCTCACTTGCAAATCAAGGTCTGAGAGCGAAGAGGCATCGACCTGTTGATAGCTGCTGCCGATGGCGGTGCGGTCGAAGTAGTCTGAAATACCTACTTTGGCTGTCAGCGTCAGGCGCTTGCCGATGCTGGCCCTTCCCATCAGCCAGTAGCGGATGCCCTCACCATAGAACGCCTGCGAGGAATATGTATACAGCGGACCCAGTTCGTAAAGATACACCCGACTGTTGTAACTGTCAGTATGGAAATAGCCGAAGCCGCCATTCAGCCGTAGCCAACGACGGGTGTAGGCAAGGGTGCCGCTCACCATCCCACCCCACTCGCCTGTGCTCCATCCGCCGTCCATCTGCACGCGGCCACCCAGGCCTGTGGCAGCCGTATAGTCAGCACTCAGCCTTCCACGATGCTCCCACCTGTTGACGAGATGCTTCTTGGTCTCATCATCCTTCTGTCGCAGTCTGAGACGATAGCGGCCCGTGAGCGTCCAACGCCGTTTCTGCCAGGTGGCCTGCAAGAGGTTATCCCACGAATACGACGACTGCGACACCTGATACTTCGCCCAGGCAAAATAAGCATAGTCAGTATAGGCAGAGAGCCGGAGGGCCTGGGAGGGGTGCCAGGTGAGTCCGAGATAGATGCCGCTCTCGTTCCTGACGCTTCCCCCGTCGCTGTAACTCTGGGCATCGAGGGAGCTATAGGCATAAGAATAGAAACGCTGCAGGACCATCAGACCAAGAACGTCCGTCACACGCAGACTGGCAGTATTGACGGTGGCCAGATGGCCCTTGCGGTCTGTGGCAGTCTCTCCGCTGAGGGCCACTTTCGGCGAGGCATAGCCATAGTCGAGGCTCAAGTTCAGAAAGTCGGAGCCTTGGGGATAGTACTGACGGTAGAGCGTAGCGGTGTTGGGGCTCAGCGTTCTGTCGAGGTGCGTGTAGAGGGCGTTCATGCCCAGATGGTAGCCATGCGCATTATAGCGCAGACTGCCACCCGTCTTCAGGAGATGGAGGTTGTGTTTCTTGCTCATCTCCGTCTCAGTGCGGTGGTAGTCGGTGTCGAGGATGGAAGCCACCGTGCCGTCCTTGTTCAGCGTGGCATCAGCAGGACTATAAGAAGCGAAGGCCGTCAGTTTGAGGTGCTGGCCCATGTCGATGGTTGCCGCAGCCCCAAAGAGAGAACCAGCCGAGCGTGAGGAATGGGCGCGGAGGGTATAGGAAGACCGCCCCAGGTTCTGCAGCATCGCCATCTTACCCAAGCTGAAACCGTTGTTCATCACCAGTCCCATACCCATCGACACGCGGTAGTTACCCACGACGAGGGATTCCAGGCGGCGTAGGTTCCGCAGTTGGAGATAAAAGGAATAGTAGTCGTAACCCCATCGATTCCGATTGGCGAAGAAGGGTTCCCCAGCATCCTGGGAGCCGACGAAGCCCAGTTTCACCAGATCGCCGTATGTGAACTGCCAGCGCAGCCAGTGGCGGTACTTCGGCCCCAGATAGCCTTCCGTGTCGCCCTTACGGTTATAATAAGGTACGCGCGCTGATGCCATCAGTTCGTTCTGTCCGTAGTGGGCGATGTCTTTGAGTGTCGGCAGAGGATCTGGCTTCTCCTCGCCCACACAGACGAAAAAGGAGAGCAGCCGCCGTTGGGCATAGTCGAGTTCCCTGACCATCGCCAGTTCGCTGAGTGACTCCATCCGTCCGTATCGCCACAAGTGTTCCACGATACCCTCAATCTGTTGGGCAGAGAGGAAGGGCAGTTCCTCCAGTTGCCCGCGTGTCGCCTGGTTGATGTCCATCGGATGCTGTTCCAGTTCGCAGAGCAGGTCATAGGTCTGTTCCCACGCCGACGACGCCATGTCCTCCTGTGTCATCACCTCGTTCAGATACATCTCCCACGGCCTTTGCGCCTGGGCCTTCACGCCCACTGCCATCGCGACTAAAAGACATACGATTCGTGTTCTCATAATCATTCGTATTTAAGTTTAACGCTGCAAAGATAGGCAATTATTCTGAAAGTTCCAAATTAAATGCTAAAAAAGCCATATTATTTCTTCTTTATGGAATAATAGAAGTATTTTTGCACCCGATATGCGTAGACTCATCACGATGATATTGGCTGTGGCGTTGTGTCAGCAGGTGCTGGCACAAGACGAGCAGAAGCTGACCGCTGAGCAGGTGCTGGCGGAAATGGACTCGCCGACCTTTGTGCCTACGGTGAAGGTGAGCAAGGTGCTGCACGAGGGCGACAGCATCCAATATATGGAGATGAACAACGTGTACGTATATCCCCAATTGACATTCAAGAACAAGAAACAGGCGGAGTCGTACATGCGTCTGGTGAAGAACGTGAAGAAGGTGCTGCCCATCGCCAAGGAAGCCCGCCAGATACTCATCGAGACGACAGAATATTTGGAGACGCTGCCCACCGAAAAGGCGAAGGAAGAACACATCAAACGCGTGGAGGACGATATCTTCCGCACCTATAAGCCCAAGATGAAGAAACTCACGTATTCACAAGGCAAACTGCTCATCAAACTCATCGACCGCGAGTGCCACTCCACGGGTTACGATATGATCAAGGCCTTTATGGGTCCTCTGCGTGCAGGTTTCTGGCAGGTTTTCGCCTGGGGCTTCGGTGCCTCACTGAAGAAGGAATATGATGCCAAGGGCGTGGACCGTCTTACGGAACGCGTCGTGCTAATGGTGGAAGCCGGACAGATATAGCGTTGTGGCAAAGGCTACTCGCTCACACAGTTTGTCAAACAATTTTACGACAGTCCCTTTTTCTTTCCGCATTTTGTATCTATCTGATTATCAAAGACTTGTGCTCTCTCAGACTTTAGACTAAGGAAAGTCGGACTTTATAGGCATGAAAGTCGAAGTTTCATGCCTATAAAGTCCCAGAAAGATGCCTACTTTCTCCCAGAAAGCCCCAAGGCCACCAACCATGTAAAACATTTTCAAACCGCGTTACACATTACATGCGTTACATTTGTATTCTTGCCGGATGAGGCAAACGACTCTTTGTCGCCATATCCTTAATATTGGCAAATAATGGATAATAAATATAAAAAAAGATTAAAATACGGAACAAAAACGGCCAAAAACGGACAGTAACGTTTTTCGGATTTCGTAATTTTGCAATCACGAAGCTGCGGCTTTCAATCGTAAGGGGGAGGGGCTGGAGACAGGTGGCCCCTTAACGCTCGCCCCCGGCAAGGGGGCGTAAAGGGGCGCCCCAACCTGTCCTCCGCCCCTCCCCCTTACGATTGAAGACCACGCAAAGGCTTAAAATCTATACAGAATTATTCCGATTTCTCCATGCAGATTGATGTTTTCCAATCTGGGTGTGTCCATAGTCGTAAAGGTCTAAAAGGCTTCTCTGTTATGCAAAAAAGCCTTGTAGTTCCAATTCCTCTATTCTTTTCAGATTTTCTTCCATGCGCTCTTTCTTCTTGCGCATCGTCTCCCTGAATGCAGCTCTCACCTCTTCACGGGTTCTTTTCTTTGTTGTTTCCATATCGATAAAAAGTTAAGATGTTAATAATACGAAGGCAAAGGTACGAAGAATCTGCGAAACTTCCAATTTATTTCCGAATAAAGTGAACCAAGGCAGACCAGCCATCCTTTTTAAATAAAAAGGCGATAATGTTTTGCAGATTAAATAAAAAACCTTACCTTTGCAGACAATATCTAAAAATGAATTTCTATCATATCTAATTATTTTTGCGAATTAAAGAAAAAATCTTACATGTACGAAATCGGAACAATAGATACGAGAGAATGGGGAACTTTCAAGGATAGTCTTAAAGCTCCTATATTCGGATGGTTTACATATCCTGCAGGTTTTTCATACAAGGCTGTTGAGTACAGCTTAAAGCAAGAAAAACTTAAAGCCGGAGATACTGTTTACGATCCGTTTATGGGTAGTGGTACAACTAATTTGGTTGCGCAAATGCTTAACATCAATTCATACGGAGTTGAAGCACACCCTTTCGTTTTTCCAATTACCAAGTGTAAAATGAACATTGATGTTGATTTAAAGGAAGTGGGAGAGCAGGCTAATAAAGTTGTAGGCCTTGTGAAGAAAACCCCAGTTGACTCCTTTGAATTAACAGAAATGTTAGATCGGGAATTTCCTGATTTAGTTAGGAAATGTTTTCTCCCTGAGACTTTATATGAATTAATGTTGATACGGAATGCTATTAGAAAAATTAGAAACAAAGAGGTGCAATTGTTCTTAAATACTGGCCTTATTTGTACTTTGCGTACCGTATCTATTGCTGCCACAGGATGGCCCTATATTGCCCCCAATAAAATTAAAATAACGTCATTATCAAAGAAGGGAATAGAGACTTATTACAAGTTTATTGAGAAGATGATAGAGGATGTTTTATCCTTCCGTATGAAACTATGTGATCATACCTCTACTCATCATATGTATCTAGGTGACTCTCGTGACACTTCCGAATACATTCCCAACGAGGTTGCTGATCATATATTTACTTCTCCCCCATATCTCAACAACTTTGATTATGCTGATAGGACAAGGCTTGAAATGTATTTTATGGGCGATGCACATAATTGGAGTGACATTTGTGACAAAGTTCGAACCCGCCTTATCACAAGTGCTACAACGCAGATCAATAGAAGCGACAGCAAATATGAGTTTCTGGATGATTTCAAAAGGGATAACCCCGATGAGTATAAATTTTTAAACAGTGCTGTATTTGAATTGGGAGAAAAGAGAAAAACTAAGGGAGGAAAGAAGAGTTATGATCTTCTTGTTTCTGGATATTTTAATGATATGTATCAGATACTGAAGGATAATTACCGCATATTAAAGCCCGGGCATACTGCAAAATACATTTTGGGGGATTCGGCTCCATATGGAGTTCATATACCTACCGATGAACTCATTGGAAAAATCGGATGTAACATTGGGTTCAAGGATTACAAAATTGATTTATTACGTACACGTGGTGAAAAGTGGAAGAATAATCCTCAGCGTCACGATGTGAAATTAAGAGAAACTATTGTTACACTAATCAAATAAAGTTATGGCTAAGAAAACAGATAATCAAGTTGCGAACCCGGGATCTGCAATCGGAGAACATATTGGGAATCGTTTGGAAATTGTAATCAATGATTATATTACAAAGTTTTTGGAGGACTACCAGTGCCATTTCATAAAAGAAACTGGTTACAACCCTATAACCCAAAAGACAAGTAAGAAATTACTTCTGTACGATGAGTATGGAACAGGCTACAACATTGATGGCATTATCACTAATGAGAGCATGCAGCCATTGGTGTTGCTTGAAAGCAAATACATCCGCTACAAGAAACACAACAGAGATAAAGGAAGTTGGATTTGTAACACCCACACCGCTCTTCGTAAACGGTATAAGAGCATTAGGGCATCTATCGCCATATTGGCTGGTAGTTGGAGTAAAACGTCTTTGGCAATGATAGAGAGTGCTGACGTTGCAGTATTTCTGATAAGTTTTGATGTTATTGTCGATATATTGAAGAAATATGGTGTTGATTTTAATTGGGACGAGAAGGACCGAACAACTCCAGTTGCTGCATGGTATAACTATGACAAGCTATCTGAGAAACAGAAGATGAATATCGCCAAGAAAATGGCAGATCTTATTAAAGACAAATTGTTAGATTTGTTGCGTGATATTCTTGATGATACTAAACCAAGAACTATCAAGAAGTTGTCTGTAGAAGTACTATCAAGTTGGGGAGAAACAAGTCGCGAATCATTTGAGAAGAAAGAGGACGCCATCAAGTATCTTGAGGATCTTAATTTGGATACAGTTTTCGACCCCAAAACATTCTATTCAATTTTCGACCAAGTCGATTATGATGATGAATAATAGAAAAAACGAACAAGTTTCAGATTTTAAGACACGGGGAGTTTAAATCATTCATGTAAAATGATCTCTTTATTTGCTAATTTCATAAGTCAAATTCATTTATCTCATTCTATTGAATAATTGATTCTAAAATTTAATAAATAGTTATGGTTGACAAAATAATAGGTCCACAACTTGCTGCTCCCTTGGCACAGACTCTAACAGATAGAATAATACAAGTGTGTAGTTACTGTGGTGACGAAATAAAACAAGCATTGAGGGAAGATATTTACAAATACATTGGTAATTTCTCTGAAAAGTTCTCGAAAATTAAGACGTTTTTATTCAATGACAGAATAAATTTTTACGATGTATATTTTCCACTGTCACTAAAAAAGAGTAACCAAATAGTAAGTGTTCCTGATTTGCCTGATAAATTATTTGAAAAGAATAATTATATTACCGTATTGGGATATGCAGGATGTGGTAAAACAATGATTTTAAGACATTTGTTCTTGTCTGCATGTGAAAAATCATCTAAAATTCCAATTGTTGTTGAACTAAGAAAACTCAAAGAGTACAAAGGGAACTTGAAAGAATACATATCAGAAAGAGTCTTTAACTTTAAAGTGTCTCAAGACATGACAATCTTTAAAAGGATGTTAAATTCTGGAAGATTCATGTTTCTATTTGACGGATATGATGAGATTTCATTGGAGCAGAAAGACAGTGTTACTTGTGATTTGGTCGATTTTGTAGATTTATACCCAAACAACAACTATTTACTTACTTCTAGACCTGGTGCTGGTGCAGAGAATTTAGAACGATTTGAAAATTATCATGTAATGGGCCTGTCGCAAGAACAAGTATTTAAGTTTGTCAATAAGCAACTTAGTATAGAAAACACTGATGAAAACGCTGATTTATCAGCAAAAATAAAAGAAGTGTTGTCTGAAGCTAATGGGACCGCTTATATGAAATATATGAGTAGTCCATTATTGCTGTCAATGTTTATTTTAACTTTTAATGAGCATCCAGAGTTACCAAAAAGAAAAAGCAGTTTCTACTACAACGTGTTCGATACACTACATTCGAAACATGATGCCAAGAGTAAGGCTGGCGGCTATCAGCATGAGAAAAAAACTAAGTTGAGCGAAGATGATATAAGAAGAGTTCTAGAAGCATATTGTTTTGTTTCATATTTACAATCAATGTTTGAGTTTTCGTCTCAATACATTCATACCACTATATCAAAGATTCTTAAGCCACTGAATTTGGAATTTGATATTGATGACTTAATCTATGATCTTTCTGTAAGCATTTCTCTTTGGGTTCAAGATGGTACCTCTTATGTATTCCCCCACCGCTCATTACAGGAGTTCTTCGCAGCTTCGTACATTGCAAATTCAAGGGAAGATTTGAAAGCCAAGATATATGGAGAAAGATTAAGAAAAATCAATAATGTGGAGTCTCAAACTTTCTGGGAATTATGCGAAGAACTTGATGACAGTTGTTTTACACAGTATTTTATAATTCCTTGCATAGAAGATTATTGTAAAAGTCTAGAGAATTACAAAGACCCCAATTTAACTTTATTCGGTAATATTTTTTATAATATTCTATATTTATTCAAAGTGCGAATTGACTCTACTATAGATGGGAAGCAGTTTACTATGTATGAGCAACGTCCTTTGGGAGATCTTATTATGAGGTTTTTAGGAATAGACGAGACACCATTGAATACGTTGTTTAGTGAGATTCATTTATTGTTCATCAAAAATGATCAGGCAAAGAATCTTTTCATAAAAGAACGGAATTTTAATTATAGTATTGATGACAAAAGACCTGAGATTATTAAATTCTATGAAGAGTCTGGGATATTTAAATCTTGTGAAGATTACATTAACCAAATAAAGTGTAAAATAGATGATAAGAAACTGTTTTTAAAATCAAGACAAGATGATTCTACTGCGATATTAGACTTGTTATAACAAGGTAACATAGGGACAAGATGTAACAATAATAATCGAATATTATTCTATAGATGAATCACAAAAAAATTGTTTTGGTTCTTGGCAACGGATTTGATATGGACTTAGGTTGGCAAACAAGTTACAAGAGTTTTGCCGAGAGTGATTTTTGGCCATTTAAGGACAAGAAAAAGAATTTGGGAGGCTATTTAGAAAGTCATTCTAAGTCTGATAAATGGTTTGATCTTGAAGCCTTATTGCGTTCATATTCTGCAAGAGAAAAACCTTATATAGATACAAATTGGAGGCAACCAAGAGATGTTGGTCAAGATGAGATACATTTTAAAACCCTGATAAAACATTTGATAAACTATTTAAAGGCACAAGAATATAGGAATATAAATCCTGATTCTACTGCTGCATATTTGCTTAAAACTTTATGCAAACACTCTGACATCTTAAAAGTATATTCGTTTAATTATACTAATTTAGAAACAATACTATCAAAATTATCGATAGAAGAATGGGTTAATTGTGAACATATACATGGTGAGTTAAAAGACAATTCTATCATTCTAGGTATAGATGAAAATGTTGAATGCTTCACAGGTTATCACATATTTATTAAGCCTGTTCAACCTACTTATTCCTCACATCCAATCTTAGAAGATCTGTATTTTGCAGATGAGATAATTTTCTTCGGAATGTCATTTGGAGATATTGACTATCCGTATTTCCAAATGTTCTTTAAAGATCGATGTGATGAAGAAAAATATTATGGAGAATTTAGTAAGAAACGCATTGCTATTTTCACTCGCGACATAGCATCTGGCAGAGATATCAAGTTTCAACTAATGAAAATGAACAATAAGAAACTGATGCATATGTATAACTTTAACTCTCTAAGATTCTTTTATACAGAAGATAAGGTTAATAAGGAACTTGTAAATTATCTAAACGAGATACAATAATATGGCTATGTATGATAAACTAAAATCACTATATGAAATAGTGAAAGATTCTGGAAATTTAGATGCGATACAACTTGTCATTGATTTACAGAAAGATGCATTAGATACAGAAAAGGAATTAACTACGCTCAAAGACGAGATAACCACTCTTAAAACGAATCGTAGTATATCAGATAAAATTGAAAGGCATGACCAACCCTATTTGACCTTGAAAGACGAGCCTGCACAAATAAGATATTGTGCACATTGCTGGGATGCAGAAAAGAAACTTATTCAAATGAATTGTCATAGGAACGGTTGTTACTATTGTCCCCATTGCAAATCGGAAGGTATTTATGATATAAATATGTATAAATCGTTCAATGGTCTTTCGTAATTACTAACAGAGGGACGGTTCAACGATAACAGGGGGACGGTTCTTTTGTGATTCAAGAAAAAAAATATCTTTGCAAACGGAAAATAACGGATAACAAAGGGACGGTTCTGGTGATTCAAAAAAAGATTATCTTTGCAAACGAAATATGAATATGGAAGAAAAAGCAATTGTATTATATAAACCTGCTGCCGAAACAATCAAAACGGCAATCTTACAGGGGCAATACGAAGCTGCTAAGGGTGTGAACCGCATACAACTGGCTGTCTATTTCGGCATTGGTAAGTATGTTTCCCTAAATACTCGTAAAGGCGTTTGGAGCACAGGAGCATTGGAGGCTATCAGCTAGATATTACGAAAAGAACTTCCAGGATTAAAAGGGTATTCTGCCACTCAGTTAAGGAAAATGCGTCTGTTTTATGAAGCATGGCAGATACTTGATCCTAATTCATCGGTCACGACCGATGAAAGTTCAAATCAGACCTTAAATCTAATACTATAAAACCAATATTAAAAATATTAGTGTATCATCTCACGGCAAACGATTTACTATGAATAACGCTATAATTCCTCTTACGGTCAAAAAACAACCATTGTTATTATTTCTTATATGATTTATTATTTGTTCCTTTGATTTTATCCTACTCATCCTCTTTTGGCTGTATGAAGCCTATGGGACGTCGTTTGCTTAACGACCCTGAAGCCTGTAGTTCTGCCAAAGCGGTGCTTATTGCATCTAATTGAGCGCGAGTGCTCTCATTAATGTCGTTCTGGTCTGACAGAATCTCATCAATGTAGTCCATTACTTCACGCTTAGCCTCTAAAAGATCCTCTTTTCTGACAAGGGACGGCAGTTTACGAAGAGCAACGAAGGCCCTCATGATGGAGATATTGACATCGATGGCTATCTCGCTGTTTAAGACGCCAGACAGCATGGCAAGCCCTTGCTCAGTGAATGCGTGAGGCAGATACTTCGTGTATTTACCTCTTCCACTTTCTATGATTCCAAATTGGAATCTTAGAGAGTCCCATTCTTCTTTTGTGAGTTGAAACATGAAGTCAGAGGGAAAGCGTCTGATGTTACGTTTAACGGCTTTATTAAGATTGCCAGTAGTTACATGATAGAGATCTGCAAGGTCCTTGTCGAGCATGACTTTCACACCTCTAATCTCGTAGATAAGACTTTTGATTCTTGCCAATTCATCCATAGTAAAAAGAGTTTAAATGTTAATATTAAAGATTTGTGGTGCAAAGGTAAGGATAATATCCGAATGCGCCAAATTATTTCAAAGAAAGTTTGCAGATTTGTTGTAAGAGGGACGTGTAACAGAGGGACGGTTCTTCTGTGATTTTGGCTCAATCTGGAGCAGATGGCTGAACTCTTTCAGCGCAATAAGTCCACAATCTCCCGACACATCAAGAATGTATTTGAGGAGGGAGAACTGGACAGGGAAGTGGTTGTTGCAAAATACGCAACTACCACTCAACACGGTGCCATTGAAGGTAAATTACAGACGCATCTTTTCTCATCCTACGTCAAAAGATATTGTGCAGAATAATGATTCTAAATAAGTGAGATGTGTCTCACTTATTGCTCTGACCAGAGGACCTGGACGAGGGTCTGGCCGACGGCCTGGAGGGTGTTGCGGTCGATATGATCCATATCGTCGTTGACGGTGTGCCAGGTAGGACCGAAGGAACTCTGGGCGCAGTCGGGATAATAGGGGATGATATCGATGCAGGGAATCTTCGCCACACGATTGACAGGCAGATGGTCGTCGGTGATGCCAATGCCCTCCCGTGCTGGGAAGAAACTGCCAAAGCCTACGACCTGAGATGCTCGCCAGACCTTATCGACGATGCTGCGGGCATACTGAAGGGACTGCTGTTCCTGATAGAACTGTGCGCCCTGGCCACCCACCATGTCGAGAAGGATGCCATAACGGGCCTTGTAACCTTCCACATGGGGATTGGCTGCCCAGTACTGGGCACCGAGGGCCCACGTGTCGCCGCGATCGGGGCTGCTGTCCCACTGGGGCGTTCCCCAGTCTTCGGCATCGAAACAGAGGAAGTCTATTCCGAGTGAAGAGTGAAGCGTGAAGAGTGAAGAATCGGCTGGCGCAGGATTCAG
>Ga0265300_10002814_pt1 | contig 14730 bp, 29 predicted proteins | sample AusTroGonzalo_MG_FD_193482 | JGI IMG/M metagenome (GOLD analysis project Ga0265300, IMG submission 193482) | Bovine rumen microbial communities from tropical cattle in Woodstock, Queensland, Australia - Gonzalo_03 | ecosystem: Host-associated > Mammals > Digestive system > Stomach > Rumen ...
TGGCTAAGACTTGTAACAATAAATCCTGTCCTCTTTACTGCTTTGCTTTTGGACGTGGTAAGAATAAGAAAGCTATTATGGAACACTACAGACAACACATGATTGCTTGCGGAGAACTTAATCCTGAACTTGATTGTAATATTGATTTCACGAACCTTTTTGGAGATGATGAAGATGAAGCACAAGATTGAAAACCTAGATTATTATGGTCCTGAGTGGTGTTACTGTCGTGGTATTCTGAATGTTGATATTGATGGAAAACATTATACTTTTGATAAACCATTTTGGGAATCTGGAGGAAGTGTTTCTTGGAGTGATGGAGCAGACCATGTAACTCAAGGTGATTGGTGGCTTAATTATAATTGTATTCCGAAAAGTATTACAAAAGAAATTGCAGAAGAAATAATTGAAGTTATGAATGAATATCTACCAAAAGGATGTTGCGGAGGGTGCTTATGACAAGTATTTTAAGTTCTTCGGAAAAACTTGCTCTTTGTAGTCAGACATTAGCACGTTGTCTTTATTGGATGGAATTTGATAAAGAGTGTGGATATGGAGAACGTGCTAAAGAGTGCTATACAGATATTATAGAAACTTTTCAAGCAGTAAACCCTCGTGTAATAGATGAGATTAGAAAGAAAGTTCGTTATGATTTATACAATGGAGTAGATACTAATGCCGGAAGAAATACAGATAACTAAATATAAGTGTACGTATTGCGGTAAACTATTTGATACGTATTACTGGTGTCGAGAACATGAAAAGGATGAGCATTTGTGTAGAATGTGCGACCATTCTTATTATGTATATGGATGTGAATTTAATTGTGAACTATTAAATAATGGTAAAAAATGTAGATATAAAAAGAAGAAGGAGAGTAAAAGATGACACTAGAAGAAAAGTATGAAATTGCACTCAATGCTCTTAAAAGTTGCTTTGCTATTAGACGTTTTTGTATTTATGTTGATGATGACAGACATGATTATTCCGATGATGAAATTGAAAATGCTCTAAAGAAACTAGAACCAGAGTGTTTGAAAAGAATCAGTCAGCGAGAGCGACAAGATGCTATTGAACATTGTGGTGGAGAAGACCGTATTAATGATGATGGACGTTTTCTATAAGGAGAAAAAGAAATGACACTTGAAGAAAAATATAATCGTGTTCTTAATTATCTTAAAAGATATTTAACTAATCAGTATATAGCGCGAGATTGTGATGATGTTTATGCTTGGGAAGAAGTAGATAGTCTTGAAGAAATCCTTGGAAAAATCGAACCAGACGCATTAAGAGAAGCACAAAGAGAAGCACAAGATTTCAAAGAACATTGTAATGCTGTTGATAAAAAAGGAGAATAATTTATGTGCAACTATCTTGATACAATAAAAAATATGATGGATAATGTGTGTAATTGTTTAGATGTTATTAATACTTTAGATAATGATTTTTGTCATGATTGTGATATTTATGAAGATTATGATGATGACGGACATGAATGCGAGTATAATAAAATCGGATGGAAACGTTTTAATAAATTACAAGAAGAAGCAGAAAAAATTAGAGAAGAACTTGAAACTATGGAAATAACTGAAGGAGAATGATTTATGAGTTGGGGTACATCTTACACGTATGAGGGGTATTTGAGTCGAATTGGAAAAAGAGAACTGGATGAAAAGTATGAGGAATGTGAGCATCTGAATGAAATGCTTTGGAATCAGATTTTAGCTATGTGTGCTATGACTCCTCCAGTATATGCTAAATCAGAAGTAGGAACAGAATATCCTTGGGCTGAATATCTTGATATGAAACTGCGTGGTTTTAAGGAAGAACTGGAAGACAACTACAGACTAATGGAACGTATTTCTGCATGTAAAGAAGTATTAGAAGAAAATCCAGAAAATGTAACGGAAGGATAAAACGATGGGCTACTACGTGTTCTACGACTATAAGGGTTGCCTTGATGACATGCATATAGATGAATTGGAAGATAAACTGACAGAACTAAATGATGATAATGATACTATGTGGAATGAAATCTTGCAATACATTTCAGCAACTCCACCTGTTACTATTCCAGATTGTGAAGGTAATCCCATGTCTTTCATTGAATACATGGCATGTCATATCAAATATCTAAGAAATCAAATAGAGGAAAACGATAGAATGATTAACTGGATTAGTGATTGTCTTGAAACCAAACGTGAACATCCTGAAAATGTGAAGGAAAGCTGATATGCCTGAATACAAGAAGCCTAAGCCTGAAGAACGTGTAAGAGAAGCAAATAAGAAAATATGTGATGCTGTAGGTCTTATTGAATCTGCTCAGGAAATGGATTTAGAATGGGCTTTTAATGATGCCCCTGAATGGAATGATGATGTAAGATATGACATAGATAAAGCTCTTAAGTATCTCTGTTATGTTATTGCTACTCTTTCAACTTGGGAGGATGACTTAAAAGAAGGAGAACAAAATGCCTGATGATATTTTAACTGAAGAAGAAGCTAATGAAAGACTTAAAAAAGCAACCCACCAAATCAGTAAAGCGGTATGTCTTCTTAAAGTTGCGAGAGAGTCTATTGATTATGTTGCAGATAAGATGGAATGGGACGTAGATGCTCTTTATGATGTAGATGACGGAATCAAATCCCTTGCGTTTGCTTTAGCTAATATGGAGACTTTAGATACAGATTTAGCTTATATCAACGATTTTTAAGAGATTTTAAGGATTTTTTCAACTTTTTTCGATATTTTTTAAGTTTCCCCCTTGCATTTTTCAGAAACATGGTGTATAATATATAGTGTTGAGATTCATGAAGAGCATTTCTGTGCTGTCAATGACTCCTTGAAAAATCTTAATAAAAAGTCCTGAGATTCGCGCAAACATCTCAGGCTGGATTCTGGTAGACAGTCCATTAGTATTAGAGGAAGCTAAACCTCGTACTAACCATAGAGAGTCTACCCGAAAGCTGACATACCTTTCGATTAAGACAGAGTATGTAAAGTGCCGTGCTTATGCGCTTGTCACGTATGAGAATGGGATACTTATCAGGCTATCACCCTAATTGGGAGATAGTCAGGCACAATTAGATGCAGTATTCGCCCTGCTGTATCACTTAGTTTGACTTCTAGGGATTCAAGTAATTTCCTTTAAGTGCTCTTTTAAATAAGTCCTGCGAGTCCGGCAATCACAGGCTGTAGTTCTGGCATACAGCTACAATTAGTCCAAAGTATGCAAAGTGTGTTTCTTATGGTGTAGACGACTATAAGATGGGCAGTTATAAAAACAGCAAACACATTAAGTCTGAGCGACCCTGACTTGGAAGACTTGTTTTGACCTTTTCATAGGTGATGGTTCATTGATGTTGCGTCTTAGATGAGCCTCCTTTCTGGGTGGATTGTAGGTTTGTGGTTATCCTACAGTCTAGCTCCCTGACAGACGGAGTAAATAAAATAGTCTGTCAAATTTTAATCTTAAGGGGCTGTGAATGGTTTTCGATTGCACTAAAAACCGAAGTGTAGGTGCAAGACACGAGTTCGATTCTCGTCAGCTCCACCAGTTCTTTTATATAATTGGTTGGGTTTCACGAGGACGGACTGTAAATCCGCTGGCATAAAACTCTCGTGCGTGTGCCGAATAGTTAAACTCTATGCCTGACCACCATTTGTAACATTATCTGGGTGTAGCTCAGGTTGGTAGAGTGCTTGCTTTGGGAGCAAGTTGTCGGGGGTTCAAATCCCTCCATCCAGACCATAATTATAGTAAGACGTGTTGTGCGTAGTCTAATGGCAGGACGCTTGTCTGTGGCTCAAGTTATGAGGGTTCGATTCCCTCTACGCGCTCCAAAGTATAAAATGACGTGTGACCGAGCAATTGAACGGAGTAGTCTGCAAAACTATACAATGCTGGGAGAGTTACCCAGACACGTCTCCAATTTTATAAAGGAAGGAACGGAGAAATGAAAACAATACTTACAATTTTATTTCTAATTTTATCAGCAGTAGTATTCTCTATGGATAAAAATACAAAGAAATACCTGCTTGATTATTCTAGAGCTGGTTCTGTAAATCTATCTTATGGAATCGAAAAACCTAAAGAAATGAAGTTTACAGATTTCACAAATTTAACTTATTTCTCAAAACCTCACATTATTTCAGAGAATGCAGAAATTTTTGTACCTTTTTCCTATGATGCTGCAAATGCTTGGTATCTCACTGATTTTGCTGCTGAACCCTTTGATGGACGTATTGAAGTATTGACAGTAGGAGAACCTTTACCTTCAATCAACATAACTCTCTTAATCGCCTGTACCTTAAGTATCCTAGCATTACAGTACAGGAAGTATTTTGAAATCCGAAAAAATACTTATTAAAAATTTTTCAGCAGCTCGATTTTTTACCCCTACCCCCTATATATTTTTAGAGGGTAGGGCTTCTTTTTATCTTCGTATCATTTTATCCACTCTAATATACTCTTCCTCTTGAACTTTTCTCCTTTAATCATATCCAATAGCTTCTTACTCTTATAGTACCTCCAATACTCTTTCATAATCCTCTTCCCTTCCTCCATCCCTACCATTCCTTTATCTACACAATAACTCAGAGTAACACAAGACTGAAGCAATCCATCATCCAATAAGCCTAACCCTTCCAATAACTCATCCTGTATCTTCAGTTGTCTTTCAATACTCTTCACCAGTGCATCTACTTCTTCTTCATTCATCATAAAATTCTTCTTTTCTTCTTCCATGCTTTCTTCTCCTTATGTGTTAGAGTTAGTATTCAGAGAGAACAACAATCACGTCCCTCTACTATTGTTTACGCTTATTCTGCTTCCTATGTACAAATCATTATTAAAAAAATTTCCTCTACTATAGTAAACTAAAAAGAATGGGGTATCGTCCAAATTAGAAGTGGACAAATACTCAAAAATGACGTATTAAGCAGCAAAATACGCCCTATTCACTCATTTTTGGTGTGTTAGCAGAGTTAATTTTTTCTATTTTTCAGACACTTTTTCTTTCCTAAATCCTCTGTTTTTGGAACATTATCATGTGAGCACATTTTTCAGAACATTTAACCTCTTTCGTGACATTTAACTTATAGCAGGTTAAGTCTTTCAAAAACAGTTATATTCAGCTCTTTCTCTTAAAAAACACTTAAAAAATTCATAAAATACTTACTTTCGACATACTTACTGCAAAAACACTTACTATTGGCATGATTTTTGGAGACTTAATGCGGAAATCTGTAAAAATAATGCAAAAATCAAAATTAATGTGGGATATAATACAATGAAAACAATACTATACTCCATATTCTGCTATATAAAAGCTGCTATAATAAAATTTTTCTGTCTACCACCCCTTTTCATCGGGCAGCTGCTTTTTGAAAACTTGAAAATTTTTAATTTATGTGGTGAGTGCTGAATGTAGCTCACTATCATACCTAATATAAGGATATACCACCATACTAATAAAAATACATATGATAGTGTTCATCTGTATATACACTCACAATCATAACTGTTCACTATCATAAGCCTTGCATTTGGTGTGAGTTATGGTGTAGTATGGGTTACAGTATGGGTTACAGTTTATCGCGCTGTAATATGTCTTAAAACGCAATAGAAAAGATTAGTTTCTAATACATCATAATGTTTTGGAATATAATTAGAACATAATAATGATATTGTAATCTATTGATATTGAATGATTTATCGAAGCTTTTTAGATTGCTAATTACTATGCAAAGTATAAGTAACATTTTTGCAAGTTAGATATAGATATGCACACGCATACACGTAGAATGCAAGATAATTGTTATTTATTTGTACACTATACGCGCGCGTAGGATATGCAAGATTGTTTTTATTTATTATCAAATAGTACATATCCCATATCAAAAAATACATTCACAAAAAGTACATGTTTTTTATTAAATAATCCATAGACAAAATCAAGAAAGCATGGTATATTATATCAGAACAAAAAATACGAGTTATGCGTTAATTTGCAAAAACTCGATGCTCTTTGAAAAGTTTATGTATGATATACGCTATAATAACTTTTTTCTTTTTCTTTTCAAACAAAAACTTATAAGGGGAATTTATTATGCGTAAATCTGAACTCTACAAAACTCTTACTAATTGTGAATATACGGCAAAAATTTGTGATGAAGTGGTAGATACAAAAAAACTGCTTAAAACCGCAAAAACGGATAATCGCAAAATTGCCGTAAAATGCGCATTAGAGCTTGAAAAAGCAATTCAGGAAAACCGCATTGATAACCGAAAAGGCGGTTTTTGTGAAGTAGCGCATTTTTTAGCTATGTTCAAGGCAATTCCAGCAGGTAAAGAGGGGGTACTGTTTGATAAAGTTACATATCAAACTTTATCCATACGTGAAAGCGAATGGATAGCAGTTAAAACTATTCTTTCTATGCCTTTTGGAAAAGCTAGAACTAATCTTGAAATTATTAGTAAACGAAAAGACGGAAAAGGCGGTTTTTCCGTGATACCATTCCGTGATATTGACTTTACTAATGATTACGAGATAGATGCAGCTAAACTCCGTATCACAATTAAACCGTTACAAGGTGTTGATACTAATACTGGTATCAAATATCAAGACAACAAGTAACCTTTAACCTATAGCGTATATCATAATAAACACAAAAAACAATTAGATTTTTTAGTCTATGCTACAGTATTTGATATTGTAGCATAGCATAAAAGACCTAATTACTTGCTATCTTATATAGTTCGGCATTAGGCAATCCGTAAAATAGCGGATATTTTAGGCAGGTGCTCTTTTGTACCAGTGTATGCTATTGACTTGTTATCTTGTATAATTCGGCAATAGATACGGAACATGGTACACTTACAGCTTAAAATGCTGTATGCTTAATCTTTTCTTAATGCCTAAAATCCGCAAAATAATCGTGAAAACATTAGTCCTGTCATATTTAGTGTAGCAAGCTAAATATAACTTGTATCTTGATTGTAGATAATATAAGCGGATACATCATAGGTTAAGCAGTATCATTTAATGTTAATCGGCAATACTATTTGATACTAATACTCCTGACTATGTAGCAGGTACAGTAATTAGCACTCTATAGGCTAATAATATGGGAATGATTGCAGGTTGAAAAAGTAGGTATTTAACCGCCGAAAAGTAAACAACATGAAGTTATTACATGCTCTACAATATCACCCATATAAAGCAACTAACAAGCTAAATCCTTAATCCAATAAAAGGAAAAGCAATACTAAATCCCCTTGTTATTTGAATTGATAGCAAGGGGAATTTTTTATTAGAGCATTAGATATAGTGTTCTAATAAAAAATCAATCAAATATCATGTTAGTTTTTCCGCTAAATTAACATGATAAACAATACAAGCGGAAAACATCAAACGAGGTGAAACTATGGAGATTAACAAAAAACAACTTTATTGCTCTGATTGTGCAAAGTGCGGGATTTCATGTACTGCAAACAAGATGCCGTCGACTTGCAATGATTTTATCTATGCAACATCACCTGATATGCGGGAATATATTCGGTGGAAAGTTATTGCTATTATGGAAAGTCTTAATGTCTCTGAAAGTAATATTAACGCAGTAAAAAATATGTCTCTTGAAATGTTCTAATACCTCCCTTCACCTTTAATAACAACTCTATAAGGAGAAAAACATCATGCCTAAAAAACTGAACATCAAACGCTTCAACTCTATTATGAAGAGAGAAACCAAAAACATGGATAAAGAAGGTAGAGCAAATTATGTACAGATAATGCTCTATCATGCTCTTGTCTATGAAGTCCGTTCTAACAAAAAAGGAAACTAATCATGTTTACCGCTATTATGTCAGTTTTTATGTATGGTATGTTTTATTTCGTTACTCCTGCAATCTTTCTTCTTTCACTAATCGCCTTAATCAAACAAGACTGGAGGTAAAATTATGTTCGATTATGACTGGAAACGTGAAGAAGCTGAAAACGAATACAATAGGATTATGACGGAAGAAATGAATAGAAAAGAAGAAGAAGATGAAGAGTATGATGAAGAATATAAAGATGAAGATTTTCCCGTCCCTTACTACAATCACTAATAAACAACTCCTTATAAACAAGAAAGGAAAACTATCATGAGACTCTATATTAACGAAAACCTCTACATCTCCGTTTCCACCTCTAACTCTAAATTGGGAGCCTCTATCCTCTCCTTTTCGACTCCTTCAATCATCACCTGTCCTCGTAACGTTCCCTGCTATAAAGGATGCTACGCGGCAAGTCTTGAACACCTCCGTCCCAATCTCCATAATTCCTTAACAAATAACCTTGATGCTATTCTTAATCATACAGACGATGTAAAGAAAAAGCTTATATCCTTTATCAATCTCCTAGGATGTAAGATGTTCCGTTTTAATGTAGAAGGAGACGTAGAAGTCGATGCTTCACGTCCTTTCCTCTATATTGACATGATTATCTATATTGCAAAAAAATGTAAGGATACGGAGTTTTTGGTTTACTCTAAATCTGCGAAATGGAATTGGTTACGGATTCCTAAAAACCTTCATGTAGTTCTTTCTAATTGGGGAGATTGGGAAGTATCAAATGTAGATAACTTCCCTACTTCTAATATCTTGAAAGAAGGAGAGAGTAGAGAGGGAAAACGTATTTGCCCTGCACAACTTGCTACTAATCATGAAATCACCTGCGAAAATTGCCGTATTTGCTGGAGATTAAAGAAAGGAGATACAATTTGGTTCCTGCCTCATGGACGTAATAAAAAGAAAGTATGAAATAATACATGCTTTCCGTTAAATACTCCATGTGAAAAAATAGTAACATGGAGTATAATAATATCACCAACAATTCACAGGAGGTAAAAATGGATTTAGACCACTATTTCCAAAGGGCAGAAGCATGGTTTGATTTCATGCTCCGTCATCCCGAAAAACGTACTCGTCATCTTATCGTGAAGCTGTATAATAACTATATGTTAGATGCAGTTTCATTTCACATCCTTATTCAAAATGCTCACTAACACCCAAGGAGGTACACCATGAGCAACGCCACCACCATCATCCTTCACACCCATCCCACCACCAACACCCCGAACTGCTACATCAAGGAAGCTGAAATCCCTGCTCTCCTGAAGACCATCAAAGGCGCGGAGTTCTTCTCTATGCGCTACATCAAAAAAGATGGCAGTTTCAGAGAAGCCACCTGTCAGCTTCATGTGCAGAATCCGAGGGACACTAACCTCACCCCGAACGGCACAGGAGAAAGTGCTGTTGAAGCTCTTGCAAACGGTCGCATCAAGTACTACGAAGCGCACCATGAAACGCAGACGAACGGAGCTTACAGACAGTGCCGTGTTGATAGGCTCATCGACATTAAGGTGAAGGGTGTGAACTACATCGTCATTCACTGATTCAACAAAACAACAAAGGGAGAAGATGTAAAAGTCTTCTCCCTAACAGCAAACAAACAACTCTTAAGGAGAACTCATCATGATGTACAACGAATTTCTTACTCTGTCTGGCGTAAACTATAATGAAATCACTGGTGAATACTATATGAAATTTATTGAACCAGTGTATCAGTACTCACCAGAAGAAATGTTCAAAGATAAACAGGATTTTATTAACTGGTGGAAAAAGAATAAAGAGCTGTGCAAATGGATGTCCTCTGTTCTTCGCAGTAAGGATGAGTTACAGAAGGAACTGAAAAAGTCAGTAGAGCAGAAGACAGAACTGGAAATAACAATACAGGATAAACAGATAGAGATTAATAGATTGAATCAAGACATAGAGGAAAAAGACCTCTTCATTAAGGAACTGGAGAAAAGTAAAGAAGACGCTATTTATTCCATGCGCCTTTCTATTGCTTTTGCTCCTGATAAAACGATGAATGACTTGAGATTGTATTTCTTCCCTAAATATGAACAGGCGAAGAAAGATGCCATCGAACAAGGTATTATTAACGGCTAAACTATAAGGAGAACAAAAATGATACTCAAAAAATATCACATTCAACTCGCCCTCCCTGATTCTTTTATTTGGCATGGATTTATTAACGTTGAAGCAGAAAACATTGAAGACTTTCCGAAAATTCCTGAAGGAGAGTTTAATATTATGAAAGATGCTGAAGGATGGCACGGTACTTTCACTCTGACTAATGCCGGAAGGAGTGTTGTTAAGTATAATCATGTTATAAGTTATTGGTACAGTTATCAAGATAATGCTCCTTGTCCTAAGTTTTATAGTACTGCTGATGCTAGTGCTTGGATGCATAAATATGAAAATAAAATTGGAGATGAAAGCGTAAGAGTTCCTATGACAAAAGGAAAACTGGAAGAATGTTTGCAGTACAATAAATTCACAAAAGAACCTGTTGTAGAAATATGGGATAAATAATTAGGAGAACCGAATCGAAAAATCAAAAAAAGTTAGAAATACCCCTTGTCTTTTTATCCGACTTGTGGTATAATATTCTGTGGGGAGTTGATAAGGTGTCAGCTTCCCACGTTCAAGTGCTCACTCAACAATCCAACAACATGAAAGGAAACACACCATGAGCGCAAACATCGAAACCGCAGCCTTCGTCCGTATCCCCGCTTGGCATGAACTCGGCAACGTCATTCAGTACGACCCCAACACGATGGAATTTCAGGAAGTCGCTGGTCTTGACTGGACTGTCAGCAAGAAACGCGTCGGATTCTATGATGACTTCGGAAACTATCATGAAACCGATTCCTATGGTCTTGTCAGAGATAAGGACAGTGCTTTCTATGGAATCTGTAAGGATAAGTACCAGATTTTCCAGAACAGAGAAGCGTTTGAATGGGCACAGCCTCTTGTCGAAAGTGGTCTCTTCAAATGGGAATCTGCTGGTGCTCTTCGTGATGGACGGAACTGCTGGGCTCTTCTTAATAGTGGAGAACGTAATATCATCGAAGGAGACAAGCTTAAAAACTATCTTCTTATGAATTGGAGTCATGATGGACAGCGTTCTATTGTTATCCAGCCTACATCAATTCGTGTAGTCTGTGAAAACACTCTCTCTGCCGCCATTAATAATGCAGAAGAGAAAGCAAACAGAATCAAGGTGGCTCACTTTATCACGATGAGGCCGAAACTTGAAGAAATCCGTGCTCTGTATGAAAATGCTGAAGCTATGTTTGAGATTCAGCAGAAGAAGTACGAAAAAATGATTAACACGGTCTTGAGTGAAACACAGAAGAATGAATTTGTGGATGCTGTCTGCAATATCATGTATCAGGATATGTCTCTTCTGAATGGCACAAAGATGCTGTCCGAAAAGGCAAGAAAGCACGTTGAAAGTGTGAGGGAAACTTTCAAGACCAATCTTCGCCTTATGATGGATAGCAAAGCAAGTGGTCAGACGGAACTTGGTATTCAAAACACGTTGTATGGTGCGTTTAATGCCTCTTCAGAGTATATTGAACACTATATGACACAGAGAGGTACAAAGGATGGTTATTCTGTCCTTTTTGGCGACCGTGGAAAGCAGATTAAGGAAGTGGAAGAGCTTGCTAATAATTGGGCTACTGGTATTGACAAGTTCGTTCCTGTCGCTGTCTGAACTAACAACAATAACAACTCCCTCTGTAATAATAAAGCAGAGGGAGTATTCAATAAACACTAAACCAATAAACGGAGAATCAAATATGACAACGAAAAACGAACACCTGAAAGTTTATCAGAAGATTTGGAGAGAAACTCACAAAGATTATATGAAAGTCTATCTGCAAAAGTGGAAAGAAAAGCATCCTGATTATTTCAAAAAGTATTATCTAAAAAACAAAAAACAAGAAACCATAAGTGAAAATAAATTAGAAAAACTTAAAGAAAATGAAAAAATCCAGCATAGAATATATGAAAAGAAATATAGAAGAAAAAATGTAATACGTCTTAAAGAAATCCACCACAAATCCTATGAAAAACATAAAGAAGCAAGAAAAGAATATTCAAGACAGTACTACACAACACATAAAGAAGAAATAAAAGAGAAAAATAAAAAATATAATGCAGAATATTATGAAAACTACATCAGAAATTATTGGGAACAACAAAAACAGAAAAGAGCCTAAAACAACTTAATAACAAACAAAGGAGAACCAAAGATGAAACTTAACCTTGATTGCACCATTAAACTTGAAAACATCCTAACTGCTAACATTTCAACAACACAAAAATATTGGATTCTTATAGGCTTAAACATGAGAACAACCCATGATAGTGCAGAAGAAGCCTTATTGAGTGCTTTAATTGACGGACTTGGAAATGCTATCAATTCTGAAAATCAAAACAACAAATAACAACAAGAAGAGGAAACCAACATGAAAAACATAAATCAAATAAGCAGAGAAATAACTAATTTCTTTGATGATGATTTTGAACTACAACATGTCCAAGAAGTTTTGATAGATAAACTCGAAGATTACATGAAAACATACTACGGTGTACCTGACTGGAAAGGAGATGAAATTTGGGCATTACATTTTGCAAAACATATCCTTGAAAAACCATTAAGCCAACTTAGCTTAAACTGGATTTGGGATAGAATCAAACAAGAAGCTTTACGAGAAATTTTAGAAGACTAATTTAATTAACAACAAACGGAGATTTAACAATGTCTACTTACACTGAAGCAAGCAAGAGATACTACGAAGCACACAAAAAAGAACTGTATGAAAAACGTAAAGAATATCATGCAAAGTGGCAGAGAGAACACTATGATAAAGTAAAAGCAAGTAAAATAAGATATAATAAAAAGATTTCTCTACATAAGAAAAGAGTAAAGCAAGCGAAGTTCCAATGCAGAGACAGTAAGGGGCGTTTCTGTAGATGGGAAGATAAACCTCTTGATATTTCTTTTGCTTTGAGAAGTCTTTTAGGAGCGGCCTTAGCAAAAATTACATCTAAATAAATAACCTATCTTAAAGGAGACAAATAATGAATACTCCTATCTTATCAGGCAACAATAACGTCGTGATAGCAACATCTAATCCAAGAATAAAGGAACGGCTTCTAGTTCTTCGTGCCTATATTACCAGTATTAAAACCCATCGAAACTGTAAATCAAAAGATGAACTTGAAGATTATTTCCGTCTTATTAAAGAGATTGCTAACTACACCATGTACACTAATATCTCTTTCCGTAATAACAACACTTATAATACTCTCTCTATTGATGGGTTTTTATTCGATGAAACTCCTGAAAAGATAACAGAGAAGGTATTAGAAACAGCGTCTTCTTCTATTAATGTTTCTCCAAATGAATACTTTGATGGAATACGTGGTATAAAACCTTTTATTAATGTATGTAATTGGTTTTCTTTTATGAACTTTATCTTCCATTCTAGAATTAAAGGATGTAAAATTAAAGAGGTTTATACAGAAGATGCTCTAGACTATTATCGAAAGACAGATAATGGATGTCTTGATAGCTTTTACATTACTAACATCACCTTCAATACTTTCAGAAAAGCTTACAACTACTAAGGAGAACAATAATGAATAAACAAAAAATAGCTTGGATTTATTCCTCTATATCTAATGTAAAACCTAAAGATGGCTATATTTTTGCCTTATATGGTGGAGCTGAAGAATATAGAATAGAAGAATGTGCAAGTATGAAAGGAGCTTGTGATTATTGTGATTTCAAAAAGCAGCCTGAATGTATGTCTTGTAAATGTTGTGATAAACTTAATGGAAAACAATATGTATTCAAAAAACTAACAAAGAATGAAAAGATACTCTATACATCTGACCGCGAAACATATCAAAAATACAATGAGGAAAACAACAATGACTGAAAAAGAACTTAATGAAGCAAGAGACACAATACTTGCACTTATCGGTCTGGTTATACTTGACATGAAAGAAAAACTGGATGAAACAAGAGAAATCCTTAGAATGGTATATAAAGAAGAACCGGAAATATATCATTCTTCTTATGATGATTCTGATGAAAACAAGCTATACAGTGTTATTACAGATATAGAAAACCATTACTTGAAAATAAAGAATCCCTGAATAACAAACAAGGAGCTAACAATGCTTAATAAAATCTTCCGTACTATTAAATGGTTCGTCCTGACTATTGATAGAGCATACTTCAAAATGTCTCAAGATAGGCAACAGGAAATACGTGACTTTATTAACGAAACTTGGAGGTAATAATATGAAAACTGAAACTGCATTCTTTTCCTTCTGCTGTCTTATCCAACTTTTAGTTCTTCTTTTCTATCTAACTTTTTGGGGACTTATTATCTTTATCCTTATTAAAATCGCCATGTATCTCTGTAATTAAATACAATAAAGTCCAAAATAATCCAACAACAGAGAAAGGAACAATAAATCAATAATTCTTCATCTCCCTATATAGCAAAAATGATGTTTTCTGAGCTTAATGCAAAATCTAAATCTAATTTGCATACTCTAAAAACATCTCTTAAAAAGTCCAAAATAATCCAACAACTCTAACAAAAGGAGAACTAACAATGGACAATAAATTCACCCTCTCCCAACTCTCTAACATCGTAAAGCTCCTTAATATCCCTAAAACTGCTGATATTATTGATGTATGTACTGGCTTGACAGAAATATACACCCCTTACTCTAATATCACATACAACTATATATTAAAGGATATTAAAGCAGGTGCACTCGTATTCCGTCTTAATACAAAACCTGA
>Ga0265300_10002817_pt1 | contig 14726 bp, 10 predicted proteins | sample AusTroGonzalo_MG_FD_193482 | JGI IMG/M metagenome (GOLD analysis project Ga0265300, IMG submission 193482) | Bovine rumen microbial communities from tropical cattle in Woodstock, Queensland, Australia - Gonzalo_03 | ecosystem: Host-associated > Mammals > Digestive system > Stomach > Rumen ...
GCTTCAAGTTTTTCCTTTTGCGTCCTTTCACGGCGTAACCGATCCTCCAGACCAGCCATGCCTTCTCTTTGGTAACGCATAGCGTAAACGATGATGTCATGATGATCAATCCCCGTCTGCTTTGCGACTAGAGTCGAAGCTTCGCCATTCAAATATCTCTGAACGGCGGCCAATCTCTCTTCAATACTGTGTCTTCTCATAATAATAACCCCCAAAAGTCTTTGTCTAACTTTTGGGGGTCATGTCAAGGGCAGGGGGAGGGGCCCGCTGGATACAAGCCCCGCAGGGGCGCAGGAGACAGTGGGAGGGGCCGGAATGGAGCGCGAAGCGCGTAATGGAGTCCCCCGCGAGCGCCTTCCCTTCACGCCGACCAGTGGGCCTCTACCGCCCTTCGAACTCTCGCAGGGCCTTGAGGGCTTTGGGGCAAAGAATGAGGATGGAGACCACCGTGACCCAGGCCATGAGCCCGACGCCGATATCTCCGAGCTGCCAAATCATGTCGGCCTCCCGAACGGCGCCAAAGACCACGGCACCCAGCATGAGTACCTGGAACACGCGGATGGCGATGGACTCGCCGCGGCCGCTGCGACCATGGAACAAATACATGAGGCTGGTCTCGGCGTAGAAATAGTAGGCCATGAGGGTGCTAAATGCAAAGAGCACCATGGCAATGCTCACAAACTGGCTGCCAAAGCCCACAAAGACAGAATCTACGGCTGATTGCGTATAGCCTACATAATTATTGGCCAGCTCTGGCGCACCGGCATAAAGCATTTGGCCGCCACTGCCGGCGAAGACATTGTAGGTGCCGGAGGTAAGAATCATGAGCGCCGTGGCCGTGCAAACCAGCAGGGTATCGACATACACGGAGAACGCCTGCGCCAGGCCTTGCTGGGCAGGGTGGGGGACATCGGTGGCGGCCGATACAATGGCGCCCGTGCCCTGGCCGGCCTCGTTGGAGAAGATGCCTCGCTTCACGCCCATGGCAATGGTACTGCCAATGATGCCCCCGCACACGGGATACATGCCAAAGGCACTCTTGAAAATGGCGGCAAAGACCGCCGGCACTTCCTGAATATGAACGGCAATGACCACCAGCGACATAATAATATAGGCCAGTGCCATGAAAGGAGTGACGACCGTGGCCACGCTGGCAATGCGCTTAACGCCGCCCACAACAACCAGGCCCAGCAAAACGGCCAGGCCGACGCCGCTCACAAGGGGACTCACCGGAAAAGCATTGGCCATGGCCGAAGACACCCCATTGGCCTGCACGGTGGTTAGGAACACACCGCAAGCCAGCACGGTAATCACGGCGAACACCATGCCCAGCCATCGCTGCCCAAGCCCCTTTTCTATAAAACTGAAAGGACCGCCCCGGTAACCCGACTTGTGGGGAAACTTGTACATTTGGGCCAGGGTAGATTCTACAAAAGCCGTAGAGGCTCCGAAAAAGGCCACCACCCACATCCAGAACACGGCACCGGGCCCGCCAAAGGCAATAGCCGTTGCCACGCCCACAATATTGCCGGTACCCACGCGGCCGCTTAGCGCAATGCAAAAAGCTTCGAAGGAAGATATGCCCTTTCCATCGGCCTTTTTGCTAAAGAGCGAGCGCAGCATGGTGGCAAACTTGCGCACCTGCACAAAGCGCGTGCGCACGCTGAAATACAGCCCCGCCACAATGAGCAGCACCACCAGCGCCGGATTCCAAACAATGTCGTTGATGCTGGAAATGACCTTTTCCATGCCCTGTTATTTTGGCTCGTAATAGGCTTTAAGCACCGCTACATCGGCTTCGCTCAGGACATCGGCCGTCATAATGAACTCGTCCATTTGGGCGGGTAGGGCATACTGCAGAACCCCCGTGCCGTCCTGGCCGATATTCAGGCTCTTGGAGTCGAAGGAAACGCTGGCGAGGGCATCGGTAATGGGCGCTTCATCGCCTTCGAAGGCAAAGTCGTAGTAGATGCGCACCTTGCGGTTTTCCCTGTCTACCGTGAGGACCACATGCATCCATCCGTCGGCGTAATTGGTGGGGAGAATGCGAACGTAGTCTACCCGTCCTTTCTTGCCGTCGCCCACATTGAACTTCATGTCCTGGGTTCCTCTGTAAGAGAGGATGAAGCCCTTGTACACGCCTTCCTGCCAGTCTTTGTTGGAAATAATGCTGGGGTCGGCTTCGGCCGGGGTTACAGGAGAGCCTTTGAACCAGAAGGCCACCGAGAAAGAACCGGTGCCCACCTGGACATCCTTGAGCGTTACATATCCTTTATTGAGATCAATGCCTTTTCCGTAGTAGGCGTCCTGGTAGGTAAGGGTACCGGATGTGCTGGTTTGAATGTTTCCCCATGCATCGGCCGCACTGTCATCGAACGGGAGATAGGCAACGACCTCATGCCCGTAAAGCAGGGCCTGCATATTGCTAAGAGCCGGTGTGGGCTCTGTCTCGTGCTTGCGGTACTGGGTGCCGGGAAGTTCCATTTCCTTGCGCGGCTCTACCTCTTTCACATCTTTGAAAACGCCCGCAGGAACATGGCCCGTCCAGGTTTCAGGGAACTCCAGCCCCAATGCATAGGCGGCAATAGCGGCTACATCGCGGCCTTCGGCATCTATAATGCTGCCGCTTTCTACCGTCTTGCCGGCAACGCCCATGAACACATATTTTTCTTCATCGGTGTCCCCGCCGTGGGACTTTTTAATACCGCCGTGGTCGGCCGTAACTATGAACAGAGTATCGTCCAGAAGGCCTTTTAGCTTGTACTGATCATAAATGCTTCCCACAAGGGCATCTACCGTGCTTATAGTGGCCAGATAAATATCGGTGCCAAAGCCATAGGTCTCGCCGATATCGTCGGGGGAAGAGAACTGCACGAACAGGAGCGTGGGCACCTTGCCCTTTAGGTATGAAAGGATGCGGCCGGTGACCTCTGCGTCGTCGGCGCCGGTTCCTTTTTCTACGCCAAAATTATTCTCTACAATGCCAATGTTAATGGGATTCCACTCCACAAAACTGGCTAAGTCGGCTTTGGGCATGGCCTCTCTGGCCACCCTGAAAATGGACGGATAGGGACTGTTTACCGGATAGGGCGTTTCCTTTATAATGTCATTGGTGCACCCGTGGAATTCCGGGAGTACGCCGTGAAGGATGGAGGCCCAGCCCTGGGCGCTCATGGTAGGAAGCGCCATGAGGGACTTGTAGGTAGTGGCCTGATTGGCAAAAATTTCGTCGCAGCGGGGCGTGTCTGTTTGCTTGAAGTATGCGCCACCGCCATCTACTCCAATAATCACAACGTGTTTGTAGGCGCCTTTGGATACTACAGGAGCCTCTGGCTCTGCGGGTTGCTCTGGCTGCTGACTGCCGCCCGACTCCGGGGCTACGTTCTCCTTAGTGGTGCAAGATGCAAATACAAGGAGCAAAGATGCAATGAGTAAAGTAGATGAAGTTTTCATGACGCGTTATACTTATTGCGTAAAGATATAAAATAATCCCTATTTATGCAAAATAATGCTAACTTTGTGTGTTAACAGCAAAGCGCTAACCATGAAGTTTTCTGTCCTTTCAGCCCTGCTATTTTGGGCTTTGCCAGTATATGCAGCACTTGAACCCTGGCAAGACCCAGGCATCATAGAGGAAAACCGGCTTCCCATGCGGGCTACGTTTGTAATGGACCAGCAGGCCCAGATAAGCCTTAACGGTATCTGGAAATTCCATTTCTCGCAAAACGTTGCATCACGCCTCAAAGGATTTGAGGCCGTTTCCTACGACGACTCCGGCTGGGACCAGATGCCCGTTCCGGGCCTTTGGGAGCTGAATGGATACGGAGCGCCAGTCTATGTGAACGTAGGTTATGCCTGGAAGGGGCTGTTCCAAAACAATCCGCCTTTTGTGCCCGAAGAGGGAAACTATGTAGGGCAGTACCGCCGCTCCTTCGATATTCCCGCCTCCTGGAAAGGAAAGCCCGTGCATCTTTGCATCGGCAGTGCCACCTCCAATGTGCGGGTATGGGTGAACGGAAAGCCGGTGGGCTATTCAGAAGACAGTAAACTGGAGGCCCGGTTCGATATTACCCGCTACGTAAAAATGGGCCACAACGTCATAGCCCTGGAGGTTTTTCGCTGGTGCGACGGAACCTATCTGGAGGACCAAGACTTCTGGCGCCTGAGCGGCCTGTCCAGAGACACCTATATCTATACCCGCGAAAAGGAACGCCTGGAGGACATCCATGTGGTGGCCGATATGGAGGGAAAACTGAGCGTAAAAGCCATGGTGAGCGCCGGCGTGCGTGCTGTACGCATAAGCCTTAAAGACGCCGATGGCAAAGAAATATTGAAAGGCCTGGAGCCCGTAAAAAGCGGCATCGCATCCTTTGAAGCCAGGGTGGCCGATGTAAAGCTTTGGAGCGCCGAAGTCCCTAATCTGTATTCACTGACGGTGGAAGCGCTCTCCAAAGGAAAGGTGGCCGAGAGCACCACTATAGACGTGGGCTTTAGGACGGTAACGATTGTGGGCAACCAGCTTCTGGTAAACAGGAAACCCGTCCTCATCAAGGGCGTGAACCGCCACGAACTTTCCCCCTATAAAGGATATGTGGTAACCCCGGCCGATATGGAGCGCGACTTAGCCGTAATGAAAAGCCTCAATATCAATGCCGTGCGAACCTGTCATTACCCCGACGATCCGCTTTGGCTAAGCCTGTGCGACCGCATAGGCATGTATGTAGTGGACGAAGGCAACATTGAGTCGCACGGGATGGGATACGCCGATAAAACGCTTGCGGCCGACCCTCGCTTTGCCGCTGCACACCTGGCCCGCGACAGCCGCATGGTCCAGCGGGACCGCAACCACCCTTCCGTCATTGTTTGGAGCCTGGGCAACGAAGCAGGTTCCGGGGAGAATTTTGCAGCATCCTACAGGTGGATAAAGGAGGCCGACCCTACGCGCCCCGTTCAATACGAGAATCCCATTCACAAACCGGCCTTCCATGCCTGGCTGGGCATTACAGATATTGCATGCCCCATGTACTGGAGCCCCGAAAAATGCCTCAAGTATTTAAAGGAAGACGGCTCAAAACCCTTAATTCAGTGCGAATATGCGCATGCCATGGGTAATTCTGTGGGCAATTTCAAAGAGTACTGGGACCTGGTGCGCGCCCATTCCGGCTATCAGGGCGGTTTTATCTGGGACTTTCAGGACCAGGCGCTCTGGAACGGCAAATTCTGGGCTTTCGGCGGAGACTTCAATCCTGGAGGCCCCTCCGACGGCTCGTTCAACTGCAACGGTCTTGTAGCGGCCAACCGCACCCTACATCCGCACGCCTACGAGGTGCGTTACCAGTATCAAGATATCTGGACCAGCGGTACGCCGTCGGCCCTCAGCGTTTACAACGAATTCTTCTTTAAGGATCTCTCGGACGTAATGCTGCTCTGGAATGTAGAGAAAGACGGGGAAAAGATTCTGTCGGGGTGCGTCCCCACGTTGCAGGCCGGCCCGCAGGAAACGACGATGGTCAATCTGGGAATTGGGGACCTTCCCAAAGAAGGCACTCTGACGCTAAATGTAGATTATGTCCTTAAAAAGGCCTGGCCACTGCTTCCTGCCGGCAGCCGAATTGCCTATGCGCAGTTTATGCTGCAGGATAACCGGCCGATGCCGGCTAAGACAAGCGGGGGAGAAATGGGCCTGTCGGAAGATGACGGCCAGCTGGTCCTATGTGGCACATCCGGCGACGGAAAGTCCTGGAAAGCTACGTTTGAGAAGGCCAGCGGCGCCCTTGCCTCGTATCTTTTCAACGGCGCGGAATGGTTAGCCTCTCCCATAAAGCCCTGTTTTAATAGGGCTGCCACAGAGAATGATCTGGGATGCCATGCCCCGTCCCGGATGGAACTGTGGCGGAATGCCTCTTTCATCGCTAAGTCTTTTACCGTTAGCCGGGAAGGGGAGAGCCACCTTGTAAGGGTGGAGTTTGAGCCCATTGGAGGCATGGTTCCGCTAAGTCTTACCTATTCGGTTAGCCCTAACGGCAGTATCGGCATTCAGCAGCACATGGAGGCCGCGCCCAATGCGCCCGATATGTTCCGCTTCGGCCTACGATTTGCCATGCCGTCCAAGTTCTCGCAGCTGGATTTCTTCGGCCTGGGCCCCTGGGAAAACTACGCCGACCGTTCAAGCGCCGCGCTGCTGGGTCGCTATCGCCAGGAAGTAGGGGAGCAGTACCACTTTGGCTATGTTCGCACGCAGGAGTCGGGCACACATACCGGCCTTCGGTATTTCCGCATTCTGGATAACGAAGGCAATGGGCTGGAACTCTCCTCACCCCTCGATTTTTCGGCCTCTGCGCTTTCCTATTCACTGGAAGAGCTGGAAGCGCTCATCCATTCCCTTGAACTGGGACCTTCCACCTCTACATGGATTCACGCCGATGCCGTGCAAATGGGCGTTGGCGGCGTCAATTCCTGGGGCGCGGCTCCGCTTGAGCCTTATCTTGTCCACCCTGTTGCCCGAGACTTCACGCTCACACTCACTCCGGTTTTTAATACTATCGGCCAATAATATGAAAAAAGACTATAAAGAATTCCTGATGACGCTGGCGGCCACTACGGTCTCCATCGTCCTAACTTTCGGCACCAACGCCATCGTCGAGCGCCACAAGCAGAATAAGGAAAAGCGCGAGATGGTGATGATGATTATGTACGACATGCGGGAGTCGCTGCGGGAAATTGAACAGATTAACCAAGACCTGAAAGCCTTCTACGAGTTACAGGTAGATGTGGTGGCCCATCCCGAAAAACTGGCCTCGAGCTACGTGCAGTTTGCATCCCTAACACCGTACCTGCGCTATACCACCACCACGGAAAACATATTCCGCTCCAACATTGAGACCATCCGCACTATCGGCAGCATCCTTTTCCTGGAAACCGTCTCCTCGTTTTACGATGAGCGGGCACAGTACAAAGAAAACGTTGCCGATGCTTTTTCGGCCAACCCTGATGCCCTTGCAACCAATTACGAGCTGCTCCGGGATTTCAATTCTCCCAGCTATATCTTTTATGGCGAAAGCCTGTATGCGGTTATGTCGGCCAACTTCGAGCAATGCAAGCTGATGATGAAAGTGACAGAGAAGGAGCTGGAGGTCTTTAGCCTTCAGCAGCAAAAACTTCTGGAAATAACCAGGGGCAATGCCACCGAGGAGGCCACCCAATCTTCCCTTGACAACGTCCAGCGCAAGGCACGCCTGGAGGCTGCGCGGCATTGACGACTATATCCTCGCCGGAGGATGTTTTATGGGGGAGAGCCTGTTTGTATAGCTTGGGCTTTTACTTGCCGATGCAGACTATGATACTGATAGATAATCAATTAGTTATAGCCTCTGTGGTTCAAATATGGTTCAGAAAAAAGGGCGTTTATTTGGTAACAAACCGGACTGTTAATAGTTCTTCCGGTTTATCGGGGATTCATGGCCCTTTACAGGGCGGGCTAGCTTTTGGCCGTGTCGCGGGAAATCGCTATCTTTACGGACAAATCCGACTGCCATGAAACGCCTTCTCATCCCCCTCCTGGCCCTCCTTCTGGCCATTCCCGCCACCGCACAGAAAATCCGCGTCGCCTGCGTCGGCGACAGCATCACCTATGGCATGACCATCGCCGACCGGGAGCATGACAGCTATCCGGCCCAGCTGCAGGCGCTGCTGGGGGACGGATACGAGGTCGGGAACTTCGGGAAGTCGGGAGCGACCCTGCTGCGGCGGGGACATCGCCCCTATATGCAGCAGGCCGAGTATCAGCAGGCGCTGGACTTCGCCGGGGACATCGTCGTGATCCACCTCGGCATCAACGACACCGACCCGCGCGACTGGCCGGTCTGCGGGATCGACTTCGTGAAGGACTATCTGGCCCTCGTCGAAAGCCTGCGGGAGGCGAATCCTCAGGCTCAGTTCTATATCGCCCGGATGACGCCCCTCGGAGCGTCTCACTACCGGCTGCTGACGGGCAACATCCCGTACCACCGCCACATCCAGCATGCCATCGAGACCGTCGCAAGGGAGTCCAGAGCCCGGCTCATCGACTTCTATGAGCCGCTGATCGCCCGGCCGGACCTGCTGCCCGACGCCGTCCACCCGAATGCCGAGGGCGCGGGAATCCTGGCCAGAACGGTATACAGCGCCATCACCGGCGACTTCGGCGGCCTGCAGCTGTCTCCATATTACTCCGACAACATGGTCCTGCCGCGGGACAAGCGTTTCGCGATTGCCGGTACGGCCGATGCCGGCGAAAAGGTCACTGTCTGGCTGGGCCGTAAGAAATATACCGCCACGGCCGGTGCCGACGGCCGCTGGTGCGTCCAGGCAGGCCCGTTCAAGGCCACGGAAAGCACCAGGCTCCGCATCGGGACCCGCAGCCGCAAACTGAGCTTCCGGAACGTCGCCATCGGCGAACTCTGGCTGTGCTCCGGTCAGTCCAACATGGAGTTCGAACTCCGCCAGTGCAATGACCCGGAGGGCACGCCCGACCCGGGACTGCGCCTTTTCGACAGCAAGTGCCGCTGGCGCACGGACGCTGTCGCCTGGCCGGCGGAAGCCCTCGACGCCACCGACCGGCTGGCGCACTTCCAGGAGGCCTCGTGGAGCGCCGCGACAGCGGAGAATGAAGCCGTCTTCTCGGCCGTCGGCTACTGGTTCGGCAAGACGCTCCGCGACAGCCTCGGCGTTCCCGTCGGCCTGATCTGCAACGCTGTCGGCGGCTCCCCGGTGGAGGCCTGGATCGACCGAACGACGCTGGAGGACGGTTTCCCGGAGATCCTGCCGAATTGGTGGCAGAACGGGCTCATCATGCCATGGGTCCGTCAGCGCGCGGCGCAGAATCTCTCCGGCGCGAACCACCGCCACCCCTATCAGCCGGCCTACCTCTTCGACGCCGCGATCCGTCCGATGGACCATTTCCCCATCACCGGCGTCCTCTGGTACCAGGGCGAATCCAATGCCCATGACGTCGCGGTGTTCGAACGCCTTTTCCCGCTGCTCGTTGATTCCTGGCGCGGTTTCTTCGGGGATGTTCCGTTCTATTACGCCCAGCTGTCCTATATGGAACGGCCCCTCTGGCCCGAATTCCGTGCAGCACAGGAGCGGCTTGTGACCTGCCGCCCCGGTCTCGGGATGGTCGTCACCTTCGACCTCGGTATGGCCTACGAAGTCCATTACCCCGACAAAAAGCCCGTAGGGGAGCGCTTTGCCCGCCTGGTGCTGGGCAGTAATACTAATTAATGGGGATTGCCCGGGAGCTTTTTTGCCGTAACGCGGCGTCATCGTGCGTGTGTCCGAGACCGAAGCCGAGGAGGCCCTCTTTACCGACGAGCACCTCCGGACCGTCGTGGCCCTGAACATGTACGACGAGCTCAAGGGTTTCCTACTTTCCTATGCAGAAAGTGCGCATTATTGATAATCAATAGGATACGCGCACCTTGGTCCAAATGTGGTCCAGGAAATCACAAAGAATCGTGGTACAAAAACAAAGCAAGAAAAATGATGAAAAACCTGCATTTTTCGTGTTTTTTGGCGTTTGTTTGAAGTTATGAGCGCTCGCCGGAGACCTCGGCGCGACCGAAAAATGGGGGAGAGTACCAAGTTGGGTACCGATGGCGGAGCGGAGGTCCTGGGGGAGATGTTCAACTGCTTTTTCTTCAGATTTGTTGCATCGTATTCTGAAATCACCTATCTTTGCAGGTAGAAATTTTTGCAAAAATTTTCTACTTGGATACTATGCGTATAGTTGATGACATAGAGCAGCAGATACAGCAGAGCGAGGCTGGAACCTTGTTCTTTGTATCGGACTTTGCGAAGACCGGTAACGACGTCTTTATAAGCCGTCTTCTGTCGGAATTCGCGGAGAAGGGACTCTTGTGCCGCCTGGCGAAGGGAGTCTATTATAAACCCATTGAGACCAGGTTCGGGATTCTCCATCCAGAGGTGGGTGATCTCGTGAAGGCGATTGCCCGCAGGGACAATGCCCAGGTATTGCCGACGGGGGAGACTGCGCAGAATATGCTAGGCCTCTCGACACAGGTCCCTATGAATTATGTATATTTGACTTCGGGCTCTGCCCGTACAATCGAGGTGGGCCCTAGGACCGTCACGTTCAAACGCTGTGTCCCCAAGAACTTCGCCGTCAAGAACGAATTCCTGGCCATCCTTATTCAAGCGATGAAATCCATCGGCGAGGACAGGATGACAGCTCAGCATAGGACGGTTATAAAGGGGCTACTTCAAAAGAACCTGCCGATTGAGACATTTGAGCAGGACTTGAAGGTGGCACCCATCTGGGTAAGGAAGACTATTTGGAATATCGCAAAGGAGATTGAGAAATGACAAAGTGGATTGACAAGGAACTGCTGGATCGGAGAGTAATTCTCCAGCAAACTGCTGCAAAGGAGCATCTTCCGGAGTATGCCGTGGAGAAAGACTGGTGGGTGAGTATGACACTGAAAGCGCTTTTCAATACTTCATGTAAAGAGCATCTGGAGTTCAAAGGTGGAACGTCGCTGAGTAAGGGCTGGCACCTGATAGACCGCTTCTCGGAGGATATTGACGTTGCGTTGAACCACCGTTTCTTTGTGCCTCAACTGGATAACAATACCCAACTGAAGAATCTCCGCAAGAAGAGTCGCAAGTTCATAGTTGACAAACTTGCGGAAGATTTGGATGCACAGATGAAAGCGTTAGGGCTCTCTGGATATGAAGTGAAGCCGGAGATTGTAGATGAGGCAGGGGCCCCGATCTCCTCTGACGCGGATCCTACAGTGATTTACGTCAACTATCCTTCCGTATCCACTGACAGTTCTCCCTATGTCCCGTCGAGAGTGAAGATTGAGATTAGTTGCCTGTCGATGGACGAGCCGTTTGAGATGCGTACCATCAGTTCAATTATCAGTGCCTACTTCCCTGAAGATGACGATGAAACGAAATGCTCGATACCGGTGGTCCTGCCGTCAAGGACATTCCTGGAGAAGGCTTTTCTGTTGAACGAAGAGTTCCAGAAGCCTGAACCGAGGAGTTTGAGGATGACACGGCATTTGTATGACTTGGAGAAACTGATGGATACGGACTTCGGAAAGACGGCCCTCTCAGATATGGAACTCTACCGCAAGATTGTTGAGCATCGTCGGAAGTTCTATCATGTGGGCTACGCCGACTACGACAAGGATTACCCTGAATTCATAGAATTCCTCCCTCCTGAGAGATGCATCAAACAATGGGAAGCCGACTATGGCGAGATGCTGGAGCACTTCGTGTACGGCGAACGTATATCATTTTCAGAATTACTGAAAAGAATTATGGTACTCAAAGAAAGATTTCGCAAACTTGCTCGGTAATTTTTGCAAAAAAACCGATAATCTCTCAATAAGCAAATAGTCTTGAAAACCTTGGAAGCACGTCATGCGAGAACAACGTGATAAATTCAACAAAGTTTGTCGTTATAGCCTGCTACATGAATCAATAAAACTCTTAGGATCAATCTTTAGCTCTTTACAGATACGAGAAGCAACCCCGAGGGAAGGTATTACTGCTCCCCGAATGTATTCACTAATTCTTGATTGACTGGTGCCTACACGGTCTGCAAGACTCTTTTGAGTAAGATCATGTTGTTTGAGATGCTTCTTGATTAGATACCCGAGGCTCGGGGTAGATTCTCCGTAATTATACGTCGGTTCATGTAATTCACACGTATTAATTGTATCCCAGTTCTCAACAGCATTTTTGATTCTAATGAAGGAGTCAATGCTCATTCTGGCGCTCCCATTAAGCCATAAAGAAAGCTGGTTTTTCCGTATTCCAAGATATTGACCTAATTCTTTCTGGGTAATTTTCTTTTCTGTAATCTTAGCATTGATGTCTGAAAGGAAAACTCTTCTTTCGATTCTTCGTAGATCCATACGCTTTGTGTATTAATAACTGCAAAGATACATTACTTTTATAAATTTTAATACATCAAACGGAAGAATATTTTGAAATAATGCAATAATGATTTACTTTTGACGAATGAGACTAATTAAACCATAAAGCTATGAGTGAATATACATCCGTGTACTTGAGAGAGAAATCTATTCCTCTTCTTTCTTACCGTGAATATCCTTCAGTAGATGAAATCGAAGGGAAAACGGAAGAAGAAATCAAGGAGATATACAAGGAAGTCCACGCTTATAACGAATCCGTTGCAGAGACTTTCGGGTGTGAATTATTTTATCTTACGACAACGCCAAGCAGACAACTTTCAGTTTTGCCCTGGTCCGCCGACCCAAAACCATTGACAAATGATTTGTTGAAGGATGTCATCGATTTCTACAATGAAGAAATTGACTCTTACGAGGGAATTATATCTAAGAAAAAAGAAGATATAGAACGCTATGAAGCAAGGATAATAAAGGCGACTCCTGATTTGTACGATAAAATTGAGGAAGATATCTTTAATTGCAAACAAAGCATCGAAGATTGTCGCGAAGAACTGAGTGAAATAAACTTCTATTGCTCAAAGTTTAGATTTTTGCAAGGAATAATGGAATTGAACTCCAAATGTGAACGATATGAACTTATTTATACCAAATGTTGATACTGCCATGTGCAGAAAATAATAGCTAAACATTTGAGTACGGCTAATGAACATTATTTTCCGATGCAGAATATTAAACACGCTGATTATCAATTAGTTACATAGTACGTGGTTCAAATGTGGTTCAGAAAAAAGGGCGTTTATTTGGTAACAAACAGTATTGCTTATTCGCCGTCTTTGGAGCGGGAGAGTTCTGGGAAATGATTTAAAACGACCTTTATTGTCGGATATGCCTTTGGCGCCACTATGCATGGTAATCAAAAATCCTTTGACGACCGTAATTTGGTGATAAATTCGTTATGGACCTTTTCCCAGGAGGGTTGTGGGTCGAAGGTGAGGCCTGGGCGGAGGAGGCCGGTGGTGTCGCCAAGGAATTCGGGATCGTTCATTTTCTCCTCCATATTAAGAATAAACTGCTTATAGGTTGGGGGAGTGCCAGCTACAAACCCAATATACCTGCGGTAACAACGGACAACCTCATCGGTATTGATTTCAGCATTCTCCAGCGCGTATGCCAGGTCAAAAAGATCGCGCCCTTTCTTTCGCTGATACAGAGCACGCATCTTAGTACCAAGGAGTTCTTCGAGTTTGTATGTTGTTATATCGCAGGAACCGCTAGCCCATCGACTGTTATACGAGAATGGAACCTGGGCAAGCCCCAGTTCGTTGAAATGCTCGTAACAGTTAATCTCCACCTTTAAGCGCAGCTGAACAACGGGCGGCACTTCCGACTGGATGCGGAACAATAACGTATTGTTGTAGCGCTTTTGTTTGATGACCTTATCCGGGAGATATGACAGAACCTCTCCAAGACGAAAAAGAATAGGCTTGATGGGACCGGGATTTATTTGCACCAGGTCGATGTCCTCCGAATAACGCGGCTGCGGACACAAATAGAGTTTGTGCAAAGCAGTACCGCCGCGGAACGCAAGTTCCTTGGCAAGGAATTCGTCCGAGAAAATATCCGTCAACGCACGGGTGATAATCAGGTCCTGCTCTACAAAACTGTTCGCAACCCATGGAGCCTTCTCGCTCCACTCTGTAATGAAAGGTACCGGTATCATAAGTCGTCTATTTCAATTTCTTGATTAACAATCACTTTCCATCGCGCATTCAGCTCGTAGTCATCAGCGGGCTTACCGGACTTTAATGGCACGGCCTGAATGGACGCATTGGCTACCTTAAGTAATCTATATAAAGAATCTGCTACCTCCTTCTCTTCCAGCACAACATCCAAGATGTACCCAAGCCGTTGTAAACTGGTCACTGGTACGGACTTGACAAACAATTCATCGAGCCTGCAAAAGTCCAGTTTTTCCGCCAGTTCTGCAAGAACAGTTGCGGCCCTTGTTACACCGCCAATCTTATCTTGATAAGACAGAAGATCAACAGCAGTCAGTTCAGGACTCGATATGTTGATATACCCATTCCACGTCTGACGGCGTTCCACATAAGCCTCCGGGATATGACTCTTGCAAAAGTAGAGAGTATGGTACTTATCTGTCTTCTTGTTCCGCATGGATGGAGGTTCAATCATCACGCTGAAACTCATCGGTGCCTGATGTGCCGCCCCATGATATTCAGCAGCATTCAGAAGAGCAATATAATACGCACGCTTAAGGTGCTGCATCATCTGGTCAATATATACCGATTGAGGTACAGTTCCTCGAAGCGCATATTCATCAGTGATAATAACATAGAATCCACGAAGAGGCGACATAATTCGTCCCTTGTTTACCTCTCTGGTTAACGCACGAGACATTGCTCCCGGTGTCATCTCAGGAAATGCTTCCACAACATCATCATGCGTGAACGTGAACCATCCGTGACGAGGCCTATCCTTAATCCACTCTGATATACTCTTTAGTAGCATCATAAATTATATTTCATCTGCAAAGATAGACAAAAAATGTCTAACTTCGCAAACAAAATTAAAAATCATTACTGGATATTACCCGTTTTGTTCGGTTACTTCCCGATGCAGAGTTTATTATTCTTTCCAAGTAGACTCGCAGGGTTTTTAATGGGGTATGATTATCAGTGAGTTAAGAGATTCGTTTGTCACAATTGTGACAGAATCGGCGGTTTTTGTGACAAGCATTGTGACAAAATCAGACCTCACCTC
>Ga0265300_10002820_pt1 | contig 14715 bp, 11 predicted proteins | sample AusTroGonzalo_MG_FD_193482 | JGI IMG/M metagenome (GOLD analysis project Ga0265300, IMG submission 193482) | Bovine rumen microbial communities from tropical cattle in Woodstock, Queensland, Australia - Gonzalo_03 | ecosystem: Host-associated > Mammals > Digestive system > Stomach > Rumen ...
AGTTTTCAAACAAAGAGAATGACCCTGGCGTTTACCGCTATGTGTTGAAACCCGACCTCTACACCAGCCTCTCGCAGGCGAAGGTCATCAAGGAGGCTGCCCTCCGAAGCGGTGTGAGCCGCGGCGTAATGCAGGCCTGCTGGGATGCAGCCGGTGAGGTGATCAAAGCCTGGGCTACGGAAGGTCACTCTGTGGCTCTCCCCGGACTCGGCACGATGCGCTTTGGACTGCGCTCCAAGGCTCTGGATTTTCCAGGGGTAAATCCCTTGTATTTCTCTTCCATAGGCTTATAATATAGCTAGTGAATAATCGTCAATTCCTATCAAGCCTTCCCTGTATTTCTTTCTGAGATGCTGCTTGAAGTGCCCTTTATGTTTTAACTCCAGTATTTTCATCAGGGCGTTATCAAAATCCTCAGATTTTAATTTCAATGCAATAGCTGTCTTGATCAGATTGGTGTTCTTTGTCTTAGCCATAACGGCTTCCATCAACTCATCACCAAACCAATCCAAATGTGATACCTCGTACATCATGAGAATATAATGTGCAAGAGCATCGCTGGCAGCAAAGACAATAGTGTCTTCACAGAGATCAAATTGTCCGCATCTAAATCCCAATTCATTCGTCGCATCTTTACAATTCACTAGATAAGGCGGATTGTTGAAATCTGAAATGTGTCCAAATGAATACTGAAGTGTACAAGTCTTCTTATTATAGCAGAAAGCTACACTATCACCATAACTAATCCATTGTCCAGTTTTCCATACTACCACCAATGTTGCAAACGAACCTTCATCATAATATTTATTTAAAAGCATACCACCAACCCTCGTTGCTTTCTCTTCATACATCTTATAAAAGGGCTCCCATATACACTCTAGCCATTTATCAAAGGCGTTATAATCAATGATAGGTTCATCTGGAATATGATCTACCAGATACTGGGACCATTTGTCAGCAAACACGCCGCCCCCACCAGCACCATCAGAAACGGCTATCCATTCTGAGGTGGCTTTTACCGCATCCTCATTGAATGGATTAAATACATTTCTCGTTTCTATTAACTCTTTCGATAGTGTAAATGCCTTCATTGATTCTTGCTAATATTTGTTGGGGTTCCAATATCCATGAGTTTGATAAGCGTCGTGGCATCTGCATTCATGCCCATCGCCACATGGCGCCCAGGTCTGCTATCATTCAGACAGCGTGCGATATCTACATTATAGCGTTCTTTAATCATTGGATGTTGCAAAGATACAACTTTTTTCCAAAGGAAAAAGTATTTTAGGGAAAAAATATGTTTTCCGCAAGGCTTGTGGGACCGCCCATTCGGTTCCTTCGACACAAGCTTAGGGACCGTGGAATATTAAAAAAGATCCAAACTGCATGGTGGTTTGGATTTTTTTATGTATCTTTGCCCTCGAAATCAATTATCATACTTAAACCACTAAAAAATGAAACAACGTAGATTATTACTAACAGTCGTGACGATGCTGACGCTCTCGGCTTTTGGAGGTGAGCAGGAAGACATCGTAGGACGGATCAAGGCGCTCTATGACGCCATCGCCCAGAGACATGAGGACGATGTGAACAAATTTGCCTGTCATACCTGGTGGGAGACGGTGGCAGCCGTTGAGAAGAAAGATGCCGGTGAGGCGGAGATCGGCTTCTTCAACGATGACCTCTGGACCCAGATGCAGGACAGCAACCCCGATCATTTTGAGGTGCGCGACGTGAAGTTCCTGCAGTTGGACGCTGAGAAAGGTACGGCTTTGGTGGATTTCATACTCTATAGTACCGTTCAGACCATTCACCAGAAGTTTGCTTTCTGTCGTGAGGATGGTGACTGGCGCGTACATAATATAATAAGGTGTTACCCGAGTTTTGACGGCACAGAGGAAGAGGTGGACATGATGAAAGGAATGAAAGAATACCTGGCCCAGCCACAGGATCGCGCTCCCGAACTGGTGTTCCTACCCGATCTCTCAAGTGACAAGCCGCTCGACCTCTCTGACGGCAAGGATCAGCATATGAAGTATTTCCCTTTGTGGAACCGTGATGACCAGGTGCAGGAGTATGAAGGCGAGTGGAGTTATAACATCTCCTTGGGATACAACATGCCGCTGCAGCAGTTGTTCCAGCCGTTGCCTGGCAAGCCGAGTGACCCCAATGAGGTGAGTCGCGTGATTCTCTATGACCTGAACCAAGACGGCTTTTCCGATGCGCTCATCTGTCTGGGAACCTACGGCGACGCGATGTATTTCGACGCCTACCTGTGGGATGAAGACAGGTTCGGCGGCTCCTTCGAGTATGTGGAGGATTTCCGATTGATTCCGAATCCGAGAATAGATGAGGAGCACGGGATGATCTTAGGCCGCCATGGTCAAGACGCTGAGATCTGGAGATTTGACGGATTGAGTAAGATTGAGAAGGTATCCGTAAAACAAGGTTACTATTGATATGAAACAGATTGCACTGACTCTGATTCTGGCTCTGGGCTGTCTCGCTGAGACGGCTCAGGCTCAGGACGCGAAGGCGGCGATCCGCCAGCACTATGCGGCAGCGAAGGCTTACGTGGAGCAACAGCAGCAGGTGGAGGCGGGCGGCGACATCTACCCCGTGACGCAGTGTTTCTCCGTACAGGTGAAACAGAACCTGCCCGGTACGGGCTATCATCAGGAGGACGTGAAGCTATACTACCGGGAGGAACAGGATTCTGCCGAGCAGATCTATCCCGACCTCTTGCTGGATTTCGCCACAAAGCGCTATAACTTCGCCGCACGGACGTATTACGAGGAATATCTCTACGACCAGCAGGGGCGCATCGAGTTTATCTACGCCGCCCTACCCGACCTCGACGAGGATAAGGACTACGAACTGCGCTTCTATTTCAGCAAAGGCGAGTTGATAGAGACGATCGTGAAGAGCCGCCCCATGGATGGGGGCACGTTTGAGACCGTCTATCAGGGTAAGACGGTGCCAGCGGCATATAGCGACAGCTACGAGAGCCGCCTAAGCGCTGCAAAGGGAATCATGGATCTGTTTAAGACCATCAACGCCAACAGGGAATTATGAAGTCTGGTTGTTGACAGGTAAGGTCAGGACAAAGCGCGAGCCGCCGATATAGGCGGTGTCGAGCATGATGTCGCCACCAATACGACGCGCCAACGAACGGGCGACGGTGAGACCGATACCTGTACCTTCATAGAACTCATCCAACTGTACAAACTCATCAAAGATACGTTCTGCCTCCTTGTGGGGGATGCCAATACCTGTGTCTTCGACAGAGAAGAACATACGGTTGGATGATACCGATATACGCAAGACTACCTTTTGCTGATGATCCGTGAGTTTCTCGTGCTGACGGGATTCAGCTGGGGCCGTGAATTTACGCGCATTGTCGAGTATCAGCGACAGCGCACGGGCAGCCGCCTGGAGATTGGTCTTGATCCGCAGCTGTTCGAGTTCGGGCGAGGCTATCTGGCTGAACGTCAGATGTCCGGCTTCGTCGATACCTGAGGCACTGACGGCTTCCGAGGCAATCTGCAAGACCGTAACGTTGTCGTTGCACTCGATCTCAGAGTGATTCTTCGCCTCTGAGAGTTCAAGCATCTTATTCACCAAATTGGTGATACGGTCGGTATTCTCCGTAATCTGATCCTTGATGTTGTCAAGAGTGGCTTTGTCATATTTCATATCGGGCATCGTGAGCAGCTGGGTGAAGCCTGATAGGATGTTGAGCGGCGTACGGATCTCGTGGGATATCTGCTGGATGAAATCACTCTTCATGCGTGATGACTCCTCGGCTCGGATATTGGCATGCTCGAGGTCGTAATAGGCTTTCTCCAGACGCACGGCAGCACGGTGACGGAAGAAGATGAACAGTCCGAAGCCCAAAATGACGAGCACCAAGGTGATATAGACCGTCAAGAGGCGCAGATCGGAAAGGCTGGAGCGCTGCTTCATCAGTTCATTCTCCTTCTGTTGAGTCTCATAGATGGTAGCCAGCTCGGCTGCATCATCCCGTTTCTGCCAGACGATCGCAGAGTCGAGGGCCTGACAGATCCAGGTACCCACGGCAATGGCACTGTCGAGGCGGTTGGCCTTCACATTGGCGAGGTACTTCGGCAACAGATAGGTATGGATCGTCTCCTGCGTCATACGGAAGTCGTAGGTGCCCAACTGCGCTGCCAGCACCTGAAGATTGTCGGCAGCCTCGTTCCAACGGTGAGCTGCCATCAGGTAATTGGAAGCCTCGACCTTTCCATCGCCCGTCTTGGCATATTGAGTTTGCAAAGCAAGCTGATAGGATTGAGCCGCTTCTTCCTTCTTACCTAATCCCTCCAAAGCGGAAGCACGGTAGAGACAAAGTCGGGCCCACTGCTTGTCGATATACGCATCACGCACACCAGGCAACTGGCGACATTGTTGCAGCATATTGCCAAGATGAGTGGTCCAATCCAAGGCATCTTGATAGTGTCCTGTCTGAATATAAGCATCGACAATGGTAACCAGTCCGACGATGGAACTGGTATAACTGTCGATGTTATAGTTTGCTTGTGTGATCTGCTGATAAGCCTGCCAAGCCTGATCGTAATTACGGGCGGCATCGGCTGGATGACCCAGTTTCAACTCACAACTGCCAACGAAAGTCAGCAAGTTGGAGTAGTCATTGTTCATGGTATAATGCTTCTCTTCAAGCAGGCGGATAGCAGGCAGCGCCACCCGGATGACTTCGGCATAATCGGCTTTCAGATAGAGCAGACCTGCAAGGCGGTTAGCGGACTGGGCATAAAAGACCAGATCATCATCCGTTTCAATCGTCTGGGCAACCGCATTCTTCCATTCCATCTCTGCCATTCGCATCTTGCGCAGTCGTGAATAGGCATAGCCACGCCAGTAACAGGCTTCTATGCTGGAGAGTGTACCCTCCTGCTGGTGCAGAGTGGCCAAACTCAATATCGAATCATAGTTGCGCGCCTGATAGGCGATGTTAATCAGGCTGTCAACTGCCACATGCTGAGGTGTGACACGTTGCTCCTTGCAGGATATAAACAGCGCTGCTATCAGGACCATAAACAGAACTATCGTCTTGGTAAGCTTCATCTTTGATCAATCATTTGCCTGCAAAATTACGAAAATATTATCAAATATGTCAAGTAATCAATAAGAAAATGCTGAAAAATGACATAATTATGGCTTAAATCAAAAAAAAGAAGTAATTTTGCCACCAATAAATTGAATGGAATATGATAGAAGATAATTTTTACTGGTATGGCATAGCCGCAGCAGTCTATCTCGTGACCTGCTGGGTGTTCGCCGTCGTCAGAGCGGTCCATAACTGTGGTACACCAAAAGAGCGCAGAGACTACATCTGGCCTGACCGTAAGATGCAGGTGGCTGTTTATCTCAGTGCCACCGTGCTCCTGCCTTATGTCTTGAACCCCAAGAGTGAGGCTGCGTGGATTCTTTTTAAGTCTTACTTCCCAGGTGTCTATTATTTTTATTGCGGCGCACTGATTTTCTGCTTCTTCGGAACAGTGAAACAGTGGAAGATGTGGAAGTCCACCAACCTGGTGGCAGCCCTTATCACCTTTCTGGCGATGATACCGCTCGTGCTTCATGCCTGGTTGCCGTCAGGTCTGCTGACGCCTAACGGAGTCAGAGTGTGTAGTGTGATTCTGATGGTGGTCAGTTTCCTCGCGATAATCTATGCAGGTGTAGCCATGTGGCAGGTATGGAAGTGGATGAAGGTGGCACGCGATGTAAACTATTCCAACCCGGAAGACTTTCCGACAGAATATGCCCACCGCATGTGGATGGCCCCAATTATTCTCACCCCCTTCCTATGGCCTGGTTACATCACCGACTCGCAGACGGTCATGGCAGTGATGTGTGTGCCGTTGGCAATATTCAACATTGCGCTGCTGCTCAACGTAATGCCCGTATGGCGGCGTGCTGCCATTCTCTCAGGTATTGAAGAAATTGAGACGGAGAACGAGATAAATGCCCCAGCAGAACTGGCCGAGGAGAGAACCAACAGGATTGCATCTGAGATTGAGCAGTTTGTCAACACAGAAGCAGCCTATCTGGATCCCCACCTGAAACTGGAGCAGGTGGTGGAGCGCTGCAGCTTCAGCCGCAAGTATGTCATCAAGGTGTTTATAGATCGTTTCGGTGGATTTGCCGACTATGTGAACGGGTTGCGTATCACCTATTATGAACATTACAGAGCGCAACACCCGAATTCTACGGAAGAGGCAGCCGCAGAGGCCAGTGGTTTCACCTCTTTCAAGGCATACGTCAAAGCTAAGGAACGATTAAGTTAAATAAACTTTTAGATTAAGATTAATCCCCGCCGATTGGCGGGGATTAATTGTTTTTACTTGGTATATCCCTGTGCAGGATTCTCGTACATGCTGATAGGAATCCTGAACTGCATCATCTCGTCGAGGTTGTGGACGGGGTGCTCCATATCCTGCGGGATGGGACGCTTCGAGAAGGTCTGGAAATAAAGCAGACAGGCATCGCGCCACCATTCAGAGTCACGGGCCTGGATGCGGAGCCTATGCTGTACATCCTTGAAACGCTGACAATCCACATAGGGCTTCATGGCATCCCAGACAACGAGGAATTGACGGGCCTGATGCACACCCTCGTCGTACTTGTGGCACAGTTCATCCCAGAAGGTGCGACCGCTCTTCATCTTATAATCCCAGGGCACATGATGGAACCAGGCAATCACGTTCTCAGGACAGGTATTGATGTCGTTGAGGGTACTGCAGAGCTCGTCAGGATACTGGTTCACGTTAGCACTGCCATTTGTGGTGCGGTCGAAACCGAGTCCGATACTGTCGGCCTTGTGGTAATAAGGCGGTGTCCAGTCTGGGCGCAGACCTTTAGGAGCATACCAAGGCTCAGGACCATAGTGGTGACCTCCGGCAAAAATATGATGGATACCGAGTGGCATCATGTAGTTGACACAAGCCTCACGACTATCGAGCATTACCTGCTCCATCGGGGCAATCAGTCGCTCATCGTTAGAGAAGGTCTGACGCAGCCACTCATCGGCAATCTGCTCCGAAGAAAGATTTGGGTTCCAAGCCAGACGGCCGAAGGCATACCAGTTGGACTGTGCGAAGTGATGTCCGCACCAGTTCACATCGTCACCGATATTGGCGACACCTGCCATCGCCTTCAGACTGGCGGGCTTCACGAATGAGAAGAACTCCTTCCACATCGGCGCGAGATAGACCAGGTGGTTAGAGGCACCAAGATACTCCTGCGTGATCTGGAACTCCACCATCATCGGGGTCTTCTGCAAAGAAGTGAACAACGGACTATACGGCTCACGAGGTTGGAAGTCAATGGGGCCGTTCTTGATCTGGATGATCACATTGTCGGCAAACTGACCATCGAGGGGCATGAACTCCTCACACGCCTGGTTTGCACGATCGCTACTCTGGGGATTATACACGAAAGCGCGCCACATTACGATACCTTTATGGGGCTTTAATGCACCTGCCAACATATTGGCGCCATCGGCATGCGTACGTCCGAAGTCCATCGGACCAGGTTCACCCTCGGAATTGGCTTTCACGAGGAAACCGCCGAAGTCGGGAATCAGTTTGTATATCTCATTTACCTTATCCTTCCACCACTTGATGACATCGGCATCGAGCGGGTCAGCCGTCTTCAGACCACCCACCTTGATGGGCGAAGCGAAGTTGATGGAGAGATAGACGCGGATGCCATAAGGGCGCAACTGATCGGCTATCGACTTAGTCTTTTGCAGACTCTCCGTCGCAAGAGCCTCGGGTTTGGCATTCACATTGTTAAGTACCGAACCGTTGATACCAATGGAGGCACAGGCACGTGCATACATCTTCATACGGGCAGGATCGGGATTGAGGAAGATACTCTTTCCTGCAAAGCCACGCTCCACCGTGCCGTTGGGGTTATCCCAGTGGTTCAGGATACGCAGGTCGTACATGGGCTTCTCACTGATATTCAGCGAAGTCGTTGACGCATCCATCTGTTGCAGGCGCAGCAGATGATAGGCACCATAGAGCAGACCAGCATCGCTGGCAGCAGCAATGACGGTCTTACCACCCTGAGTCTTGATGGTGAAGCCATCGTCGGCGATACCATTCTGGCGTTTCAGCACCACGGGACCACCCTTCCAATAGGTTTGCAACTCTGTCATAGCGGTGCCCTTCACACCAGTAACCGCCTTTGCGGCATTAATGGTGTCAAGACGCAACCACAAGCGGCTACCGTCCTCGCATTGAGCGGTAGCCTGACTCCATCCTGTCAATAGCAGAAGGAGCGCTGAGATAAGTTTTTTCTTCATTGTCATTTATAGGATAAGTAATTATCTGTGGCAAATATACGCAAAAAATCCCAAAGCACGATGATATTTCAACAAAAAGTTGTATTTTTGCAGCCGCAACCCATAATATTAAGGTGGGAAATGCGTTTTATAGTATAAAAAACAATAAGAATGAAATTAAAGAATGTCATTATTGTGTTATGGGGGGCGATTATTCTTACCTCATGTGCAACACCGAAAACAGTAACATATTTCCCAAATCTATCTGATGGCGACAAAATGATAGTCAAGGAGAGCAAAGGAATATTACTAAAGCCTGCCGATAAGATTTCTATTATAGTAAATACAAAATCGGTAGAACTGAATAACGTATTGAACCTACCTGTAACATCGCAAATTATCGGTTATACGGAGCAACAGTCAATATATCAAAGTAGGGGTACCTCCGGTTATACGATAGATCAAGATGGTTATATAGATTTCCCTTTGATCGGTAAAGTGAAGGCTGCTGGTCAGAGCCGTGCAGAACTGGCAGAATTGCTGAAGCGTACTATGGCGGAAAAAAATGTCGCAACAGACGCTGTTGTAACCATCGAATACATCAACCTCGGTTTTTCCATACTTGGAGAGGTCAAGAATCCAGGTTTCTACTTATTTGACAGCGATAAACTTACAATATTACAAGCTCTCAGTAAAGCTGGTGACATGACGATTTATGGTGACAGGAATTTTGTAAAAGTTATCAGACAAACTGATCATGGAGGACAAGAGGCATACGTTATCAACATGCAGGATGCAGAATCTATTATGAAATCACCAGCATATATCCTACAACAAAATGATGTGGTATATATTCAACCCAATAACTATCGCAAACGTCAATCGGCTATTGCGAGTGAAATAACAACTGGTTCTTTCTGGCTTTCTGCCATATCCGTGCTAACATCTGTTTTAGTACTCATCTTAAAGTAAAAAGCTGCAAAATGGCTCAAAATAATACATTAACGATAGGCGAATTCTGGAAAGATTGCCTTGCAAAGTGGAAATGGTTCTGCTATTCAGTTGTCATTATCATGCTACTGGCCATCATCTATCTTGTGGTAACTCCTCCTAAATATACGAAGAAAGCCCAGGTACTCATCAAGGAAGAAAGTGGAATGGGAGCAATGATGGGCCAGCTTGGGGGACTGGCAGAGTTAGGAGGACTCGTTGGATTAAACATGGGTTCTACCAATGTCTATAATGAACTCTATGCCATGCAATCACCTTGGTTGCTGCTTAATGTCGTACACCAACTGCATCTGGACATGAGCTATACGATCAAGGGGATTCGCAACAAAGATCTCTATGCTGAGACACAGCCCATCATCGTGGATTTCAAGGACATTACAGAGGAAGACGATGTAAGGATGAAAGTAGATCTGAATAAAAACGGAAACGTCAGGATCTATAAATTCAAGAAGAATGATGATAAATATGATGATGACTTAACAGGTAAAGTAGGTCAGACATTTAAGACCTCGATTGGCCAAGTGGAAATCAAAGCAACTCCATATCTCTCGAACATGAAAGATGACGAGGTGACCATCACCATCAAACGAACTGAGCCTATGGCGATGGTGGAAAAGATCAAGAAGAGCCGCCTTAGCATCGTTGTGGGGAGTAGAGATGCCTCTATCATTGACATCAAATACAAAGATGTGTCCAAGAAACGTGCTACAGATGTGATCAACGCTATCATAACTGAGTATAGGAAAGAGCTCACGGAAGACAGAGACAGGGAAATGGCAGCATCTGAGCAATATGTCATTGAGCGCCTTGCTTCTCTTCAAAATGAATTAAAGAACCTGGATCAACGTGTAGCAGATTACAAGAGTAAAACCATGTTACCAGACCTTGAGGTCATGGCTAAAGTCTATGCAGAAGGCGCTAAAGACTTTTCTCAAACTCATTTGGAAGTGAGTAATCGTCTATATATGGCACAGGCCATTCGTGACTATCTACGTGACGAATCAAAGAAAGACGAGCTATTACCTGCACTTCTCGTTGCCGACAATAAAGGTCTATCAGACCAACTCCTCGATTATAACAGACTTCAGATTCAACGACAAAAGATTATCGCCAGTTCAAATAAGGATAATCCATTTGTAGCAGACATCGACAAACAGCTTTCAGCTATGCATGATGCCATACTTGTTTCTGCAGAAAATGCCATCAAGCAGTTGAAACTGCAGCTGAAGAGTGTTACGGACATGGAAGAAAAGGAGAAGCAGATGATTGCCTCTGCACCCAAAAAGTATATCGGGGGCCTTACAGATGAACGAGATTGGCGTGTACTCAATGAGGTCTATATTTTCCTTCTTCAGAAACAAGAGGAAGCCCAGATGTCAAAAGCACTTCGTACAGATATCCGTATATTAACACCGCCTCTGGGCGTCAAGGAACAGAGTTCGCCAGTGAAGAAGAATGTCATTCTTGGTGCATTCTTATTAGGCTTATTCCTCCCAGCATCTGCCATTTTCTTACAAGAGCGGAAACGTAGAAAGTTATAAGGATATAAGCATGGATCTCCTTATCATTGCACTTGTTGTCATCTTACTGTTCCTGTCATGGAAATATATCCTTAGATTGGAGCCTGCAGGCGTATTTGCTATGATATGGGCATCTTCCATACCTATTGTCCTTTTATTACAATACTATATTAGCTTACAGCTAACAGGAATTCTATTTATAATAGGTGGAGTTTTCTTTTTCATGTTTGGTACGTTATTCTGCGATACAATTTATCAGCCAGAATCGTCAAAGAAGGAATTAATATTCAGAAGAGACAGAGCTTTTCCCATTATGCTTATCCTCGTGGTAGGAGCCATGGTTAACCCCTTATATTCAATCATCCTACATGGTTTTAGCCTGGAGGCTCTGCTCAGCATGCAAGACATTCTTAACATGAACAAACAGATCTCAGAAGACCGCTATATGAATGGTGGCGTTACGAATGTCATCAATCAGATTTTCCTAGTTTTCTGTTATGTAGCCCCACTATTTGGAGGTTTCTGTTATCGGTGGGTAGGAAGATGGACAAGAATCGCATGTATTCTGACATTGATTCCAGGCATCTTCATTGCTATGACCCAATCCATGAAAATGGGCATGATAACAGGCTTTGTACTATGGTTCTCCAGCTATCTGGTTTGCTCCTTCAGTTATGGGATAACGATCCAAATAAGACTAAAATATCTATTATATGCAGGGTTGGGTGTCATCATCTTCCTAGCCATTTTATTCTCTTCGATGGTATTCAGGACTGGAGAAATCAGTGAAAGGACTATCACTGATATCAGTCAGAAATTCGTCACGTACGCTTTAGGACACTTCCATTGTTTTGAAATGTGGTTTACGACATACGAACCAACTGCATATTCCTATGGCACGAAGACCTTTTTAGGTATCTCAAATGTGATAGGATCCGAAAACAAGATACAAGGTGTTTACCAAGAATATTATCAGATTGGCCAGAACGGCTATTACGGCATTTCCAACATCTTTACTATCTTCAGGTCACTCATCGAAGACTTTGGGGAATCTGGAACCTATCTCGTCATGTTCATCCTTGGCTTCTTTTCCAAGTATTCTCTCAAGAACCTGATCAGTAGAAAAAACATATTTGCCAACCAAGTATTGATTACAGCTGCTTATGCCTATCTCCTTTGGTCATTTGCAACTTCTTTCTTTGCTTACACCAGCTATATTGCGACATTCTTCGTGGCATATTTTCTGTTCATCATACTTCAAAAAGAGTCAGAGTCATGCTAAATATCATCAAAGAGAAATATGGTTCCAAAATGACGAAGGATGTAGTATGGACTTTTACCATACAGATGATCGTCATGCTCTGTTCATTTATCATTACTAAGTTGCTCAGCAACCGTCTGAGTATGGATGAGTTCGGCCAATATAATCTGATCAAACGTTCCACTCAGGTCCTTTCGTTTATAATGTTGGCAGGTGTCGGTATTACGCTTCCACGATATATACCTCTTTATCAAAAGGGGATTCCACGAAAAAGCATATACCCCTTAATGAAAGCATCACTCATTTTTATAGTAAGCGTATCGCTTTTGGTCTGTCTTTTCTGTAGTGTGTTCCAAGGAGAGATGCAACAAATGATGATTGGAGAATCAGGAAGCAACCTACTATATAGCATCATTCTTGCATATGCCTTTCTATTGGCACTTACACAGTTTACGTATGCCTATTATAGGGGTATCAGTAATTTCAAATGGTATAATGGCGCTCAACTAGGTCTTCAACTAGCCATCATCATACCATTGATATTCCTACCTATACTGACTACAAAGCATGTGTTTGCTTCTTGGCTTGTCATTACTGGTGTATTTGTCGCTTTTTACTGGGGAAGGGAATTATGGAAAAAAGATTTCTGGAGGACCCCAAATTCCTATAAGAAATGGAATCCCTCGCTGATAGACGAGCTAAAGATCATCATCAGATATTCATCTGGACGATTATTAGCAGATTTCTTCCTATTCTCCCTCTCTGCCTTCCCGCTCATTTACATTAGTCACCGTCAGGGACTTCAAGCTACAGCCCATTTCTCTGTTGGAATGACGTTTGTCACGATGGTAACGACATTATTCTCATTCATGGGAATCATTTTATTACCATTTGTTTCTGAATGTATAGCCCAAAAAGATATGAAGAAGGCCTGCAACTTCATCAACAAGTTGCTTATACTCTATATTTCCTCTTCTCTCCTCTTAGCCATTCCGTTTTTCTTTTTTACTGACTTCATGACCTCATTATTCTTCTCTGAGGAGTATCTGGTCACAAAAAATCTCACACAAGTATTACTTCTCTCAATACTTCCTCAGGCACTCTACCTTCTCTATCGTAATCCTATAGATGCCATTTCGGTTATTCCGTATAACACTGTTATTCTATGTATCTGTCTTACAGTCATGGTGTTTACCTTCTACTACTCACAGAGTATCACTGATCTCGCCTGGGCATACTTAATCGTATCATTGTTACAGGGAGGTCTTTCTTGGTTTACATGGACTATCTTAAAACACAAAGGCGCATGATTAGAATCGCATTATTTTGTGTATCATTTGAATCCGATAAGGAAAAGGATTTGTTTCTCTCATCCATAGAACAAGCCAAAAAGAATGCTATGCAAGTTGCTTCCGTTGACGTTTTTCTGGCATGTAATACGAAAGAGGACAATCCTGGATATTTGGGAGCTGTCAAGAGCATGATGAACAATATAGAGCTTGATAACTATGATTATACGATCATCAGCAATGTAGATTTAATGGTTGAAGAGGATTTCTTCATCAAGCTTGCAAGCTATAAATGTCAGGAAGATATAGGCTGGATAGCCCCCCAGATATGGTCAGAAAAAGAGAAAAGAGACAAAAATCCCAGACAGATGACCAGGTATTCACTCAGGAAACTCAAGCTTTTAAGACTGGGGTATCAGATTCCATGGCTCGACACGCTATATACCAAGACCTTATATAAAAGAAAAAAAATGCATAGGAAGCAACCTGGATATGTTTATTCCGGGCATGGTTCCTTCATCATACTGACCAAAACATATACGGCTCGTTGCGGCAAAGTCAATTATCCAGTCTTCTTATTCTGCGAGGAAATCTATCTGGCAGAACAATGTTTGCAGGCAGGACTAAAGGTTGTTTATTCACCAAATATGAAGGTTATTGATCTTGAGCATGTGTCAACAGGAAAGATGGATCATCGTACCTATTGTAAACACAATCTTGAGGCAATTGATTACATTATTAGGACTTTCTATTAAACTTTCATCCCAATTTACTTAATTATCTCAAAAAAACTTGTATCTTTGCACACGATTTGGGAATAAATATCGTTTGAATTATAAATGAAGATTCGAAAGGTGTCAGTCATTTGTCCTGTTTTCAATGAAGAGAAATTCATTGAAGAATGCATTATGTCTATCATCGAACAGGATTATCCACAGGATATGATGGAGGTTTTGTTCGTCGATGGACGCAGTACTGACAAGACACGCGAGATTATCGAACGCTATATGAGGCAATATCCGTTTATCAAACTGCTTGATAACCCAGAGCGTATCGTTCCCTATGCGCTGAACAGGGGGCTGGAGGCTGCAAAAGGAGAGGTGATTATGAGACTCGACGGACACTGCACTTACCCCACGAATTACATCTCGGAACTCGTGAGATACCTCTACCAGTTGAATGCTGATAACGTGGGTGGTGTGTGGAACACCCAACCCGCAAAGGACACGCCCATCTGTCAGGCCATTGCCCAAGCTTCAAGCCATCCCTTCGGTGTAGGCGGTTCAATGCATAAGATTGGTG
>Ga0265300_10002821_pt1 | contig 14712 bp, 13 predicted proteins | sample AusTroGonzalo_MG_FD_193482 | JGI IMG/M metagenome (GOLD analysis project Ga0265300, IMG submission 193482) | Bovine rumen microbial communities from tropical cattle in Woodstock, Queensland, Australia - Gonzalo_03 | ecosystem: Host-associated > Mammals > Digestive system > Stomach > Rumen ...
TCATCGGGTACGACAACGAGGTGGACTCTTTCCTCTCCACGATGATGTCCGGGGAGGACAAGTCTAGCTGCAACGCCTTCAACCTGCTCAAGGAGCCCGTGGGCGTCCCGTGGAACGAGCTCGTCTACTACTGCGGACAGGACTCGCTCTATACGATATTCATACGCGACCGTCAGTCCACCCAGATGGTGGGGCTCGAGAAGCCCTTCCGGTTCTTCATGGGCGGGATGGACGCCCTCGCCAAGGTGCAGTCCGAGGGCCTACCGATAGACTTCACCACGATAGGGTCGCTTCAGGCGGAACTGGACGGCAAGTTCAGGGAGGCCGAGAAGGAGGCGCTCTGCACCGACGAGGCCAAGAAGTGGATGGAGAAGCACCCCGGTGAACTATTTAACCCGCTGTCCAACAAGCAGGTAGTGGAGGTGCTCTACGACCTGTGCAAGATGAAGGCCCCCAACGGCACGAAGGACGCCACTGGCGACACTTTGGAGAAGCTGAACACCCCGCTCTGCAAGGCGATCCTCGGGATGCGCAGGTGGTCCAAGATAAAGGACTTCCTGAAGGGATACGAGAGGGAGGCCGTGTACGACGAGGAGAAGAAATCGTACCTCATCCGTCCGTTCTTCAACCTGTCCACGGGTGCGGGCGGAGAGAACAACGCAGGCCCGAGGACATACCGCTCGTCCGCGGACTCCCCGAACTTCCAGAACATCCCGAAGCGTGACAAGGAGATGAAGAAACTATTGCGCTCTCTTTTCGTGGCCCCTCCGGGATACCGCTTCATGGAGATGGACTACAAGAGCCTCGAGGTGATGGTATCGGCGTCGTATCACCATGACCCGCAGATGATTAAGTACCTGCAGGACCCGGAGTCCGACATGCACCGCGACACCGCCTGCGACATGTACATACGCAAGCACGACGAACTCACGAAGGATGAACGCTCGTCCATCAAGTCCGGCTACGTGTTCAGTAGCTTCTACGGGGCCTCGTACAAGTCCTGCGCCCTCACGATGTGGAATAATATGCCCAAGTACACGAAGGAGCACCTCGCCAACGACTGCGGCATCAAGACCTACGACCAGTGGGAGGCGCACGTCAAGAAGGGCGACGACATCTTCTGGAACCAGCGATTCAAGGTGTACAACGCCTGGAGAGAGAAGGAATGGGAACGCTATCAGAAATATGGCTACGTACAGTCCTACACGGGGTTCCGCTGCGGAGGCCCGATGGGCTATACCAAGGCCACCAACTGCTGCATCCAGGGATCTGCCTTCCACATCCTGCTCAAGGCTTTGCAGTACGACCTGCGGGACATCAAGGCGCAGGGGCTCAAGTCCGTAATCATCGGGCAAATTCATGACGCCATTATTGCGTTAGTCCATGAGGGTGAAGAAGATAAGTTGGCCCGTATTGTATATCACAACGGCGTGGAGCGGGTGAGCAAGGAGTTTGACTGGATATGCGTTCCGCTCGTCATCGAGGCGGAGGCGTCCGAGGTGGGCGGCTCCTGGGCCAAGATGACCGACGTGGGTGCGCTCTGCTCCGAGGGCATCGCCGACCGCGAATGGCGGAAGAGATACGAGCAGCACTAGCCGATTTTGCCTACCCGCTATATTGAATATCGCCCCAACTATAGAGGAACAACTATGACCAAGACAGCACTCAAGATTATCTCCGATGTCCTGGAGGTGGTGAACAACACGATGGACAATATGGACACGATGGAAATGAAGCCGGAGGCGTCCGAACTTCTTGGCTACCTCCGAGGCGTACTGGAGGAGGCCACCGAGCAACTCGACGACATCGCGATGGACGGGGTCTCCCTCCGCGACTCCTGCCATCAGGTGCTCGTGAACGCCGAGATCGAGAACCCCTCCGTGGCAGACGTGGACCGCCTCTACGAGGCCGTTAAGAACATACTGGTCAATGACTTCGTCGTGTCCGAGGCCAATATCTAGTTTAAGGGGCTCTCCCGGAATAACCTGTACTCTAGGTTTCCAATATTTCTGACTGCATAGCCGGGAGCGCCATTTTTTTCAAAGGAACTACACTATGGTTACCGACATAGACGCAAACGACATCAATGCCGAACTAGACGACCTCGCCGAAAGATATACCATCCTGGATGAGTCCCTCGCACCTATACAAGAGGATGTTGAACGGTTGGAACGCGACCTCCAGTTCCGCATCGAGGAACTTGAAGACGAGAACGACGAACTCTCGTCCCGTGTGGACGAACTCGAGGAATCGGTAACCGTCTGCGGCCTGGAAGACTTCGTCACGGCACTGCTCCGCAACGTGGACTCGGACGAACCGAGTCTCGGTAAGGTATTGGCCGTCAAGGACGATATCAAGAAATTACTGATTGAAAAGTACAACATATCCGAGGTGAACCTCTAATGTCCCTATACAACAAGTACCGCCCCCAGACGCTCGACGAGATGGTAGGCAACGAGGCCACGATAAAGGCCATCCGCGAGCACTTCACCCAGTCCGACCCCTCCCGCATATCCCACTGCCACCTGCTGTCCGGCCCCGCCGGGTGCGGCAAGGCACAGCCCCTCTACTCCAAGGTACTCACCCCGTCCGGGTGGAAGGAAATGGGGGACATCCATGCGGGCGACACCGTGCTCTCCGGCGACGGTACCCCTACCGAGGTGCTCTCCGTGTTCCCGCAGGGGAAACGTCCCGTATACGCAATCGGGCTGGACGACGGCACCGAGTTCGAGGTGGCGGACAACCACCTCAACTGCGTCAAGTACCGAGCCCGCGGCAAGTACCACGGGGAGGTGGTCTATGCAGAGTGCTCCGAGGTGGTGACTACCTTGGATCTTATCAACATGGTCAACGAGGCCAACCGCTCCCGCAGCAAGTATCGCAACGGCATCCGCATTCCCAACGTGTGCATAGAGGGACCGGATACATCGGACCTGCCGATAGACCCGTACCTGCTCGGCGTCCTCATTGGCGACGGGTGCCTCAACTCGTCCTTCAACGTGAGCCTCCCCGAGGCCGACGTGCGTGCAAGGGTAGAGATTCTGCTCAAGGCGGAGGGCTTCGTACTGCGCAAGAACAACCCTAACGACCCCGAGAACTACGACTATCGCATCGTACATGACCCCGAGAGGTACGAACGTGTTCAGGACCTCAAGGACGACCCAGACAGCCTCCGCAACCGCATCCGCGACCTGGAATTGGACGTGAAGTCCGTGGACAAGCATATCCCGGACGAGTACCTGCGTGCCTCGTACAAGGACCGCCTCGAGCTGCTCCGCGGGCTTTTCGACACGGACGGGAGCGTGGCTATGGGGATGTCCAAGGACAGGTACGAGACGATATCCTACGAGTTCTCCACTAGCAGTGAAAACTTATCTCGCGATTTCGCGGAATTGGTACGCAGCCTCGGCATTACGGACACGGTGAAATCCCGTATTCCGTACTACACGGATGATAACGGGAATCGCATTGAGTGCCACATCAATTATCGCCACCACCTGAAGGTGCCGAACGGACTACTGATCGCCCACTCGGACAAGCACCTCGCCCGCATCAAGGACAGGGAGTGCGGGGAGCGCCTCTCCCGCCGGATCCGCTACGTCCGGTACGTGGGCGACGTGGAGTGCCAGTGCATATACGTGAAGGCTGAGTGCCACACGTACATCACGGACAACCACACGCTGACGCACAACACCACGATAGCGAGGGCGATATCCACCGAGTTGCTCGGCACGGACCCGCAGTTCTCCATCACGGAAATCAACACCGCCGACAATCGCGGTATCGATACCGCCCGCGAGATTATGGAGCAGATGCGTATGATGCCGCTTAACGGGAAGCCCATGGTCTGGATAATGGACGAATGCTTCCCTGGGGATACGGAAATTCTTACGGATCAAGGATTTAAGCGGTTTGACCTGCTTGATGGTAGTGAAAAAATTGCCCAATATAATGCAGATGGCACGGTAGAGTTCGTTGTTCCTTTAAGGCATATTCGTAAAAAGCATTCCGGGGATATGTACAAGTGGAATGTTTTTCACGATCGCCCGATCTGCATGACCCCGAACCATGTCCAGCCACTCGTGGTCAAGAATGGCGCAATCAAGGAAGAATACATTAAGGACATCAAATTCAACCAAAAAAAGAAAGTAATCGTCAGCGCCCAAGGTACGGGTACGAAGCAGCACCTTACCGCAATGGACAAGCTCGCTATCCTTAGTCAAGCGGATGGTGCAATAAACTGGTCGGGAATAAATGCTAATCGATGGGTAATTTCCTTTAAAAAGGAACGCAAGATAAAGAGATTCCTTGATATTGTAAAGGAAGTAGAAGCTGAAGGATTTGATGTAAATTTAACTAAAATTATTAATCCTAGACCGGGATATGTTAGGTATACCTATAGTACCCCGAAGAGCATTACCAAGGTGCTTACTACGCATTTTGACTTGGATATATCCTATACTTATGCTAGAGAATATATTGATGAGTTAATGGAATGGGATGGCTATAGGCAAAAAAACTCTAATGGCTTGTATTACTCTAGTGTAAAGAAAGAAAACGTTGATTTCTGCAATGCCGTTGCATTCCTTGGAGGATATCGTTCCAATATAAGTGTTGAAAAAGATAACCGTCAAGAAAATTTCTCCGATGTATATAGGCTGTTTATCAATGAAGAGACGTTACATACTGCAGACCTGGGAAAGAAGACCAAGTCCGTGGAGAACTTTGACGGTATGGTCTATTGCGTGGAAGTACCTAGCCACATGATCGTTGTCCGTGCCGGCGGGAGGTTTCCGTTCGTTACGGGTAATTGCCATGGGCTTACTGCGGAAGCCAAGAGAGCCTTCCTCAAGCCCGCCGAGGAGTGCCCCGACCACGTGTTCTTCTTCTTCTGCACTACGAATATCCAACAGTTCCTGAAGGGGGACGAAGGCAAGGCGCTCGGTACACGCTGCACCCAGTGGAAACTCGAACCCCTAGCACCCCGTCAGCTCGGCAAGCTCGTGGACGACGTGGCGGCCAAGGAGAAATTTGATTTGGACGCCGACGTGCTCTCCGCCATCGTGGAAAGCGCAGACGGCTCTCCCCGTGCCGCACTCGTGGCACTTGAGAAGGTCATGTCCACGGAGGGCAAGGAGAAGCAGCTCAAGCTGCTCGAGGGATTCACTAACGATGACCCCGAGACAATAACCCTCTGCCGCGCCCTCTGCAACCCCCGTCCCTCGTGGAGCGAGGTGTCCAAGATACTGAAGGGCATGAAGGGCAAGGTGGATTCGGAGACGGTACGCAGGGCGGTACTCGGGTACTGCACTAGCATCATGCTGAACAAGGGGGACAAGAACGTAGCCCGCGTGCTGGAGGAGTTCAGCGTGGACACCTACGCCACCGGCTTCCCCGGACTCGTGCTCGCCTCCTGGAGAGCCCTAAACTAAGGAGTTATTTATGGTATATACCGACAGCCTACTGGTCTCGGTGAAGATCGAGAGCCCGAACATGACCGAGAAGCGTAATCACGCCATCGACACCATCACTATCCACTGTACGGCGGGGCAGGTCACCGCCGAGGCGCTGGGCAACCTGTTCGCCAAGGCCTCGAGGAAGGCCTCGTCCAACTACGGCATCGGCAACGACGGGAAGATCGGCCTCTACGTGCACGAGAAGGACCGGAGCTGGTGCAGTAGCAATGCCGCCAACGACCACAGGGCCGTGACTATCGAGGTGTCCAGCGACGCAAAGTCCCCCTATGCGGTAAGCGACGCGGCCTACGCCTCCCTCATCTACCTCGTGGCGGATATCTGCCGCAGGAACGGGATATCGAGGCTTCGCTGGTTCCACGACAAGAGCCTCGTGGGCAAGACGAAGGACGGGGCGCTCGTGCAGAACATGACCCTGCACAAGTGGTTCGCCAACAAGGCCTGCCCTGGCATGTACCTGGAAGAAAGAATGTTCGACATTGCCGCAAAGGTCAACGCCTTGCTCTAGCCTATGGAACTGAACAAGATTTATAACCAAGACTGCTTGGAGGGTATGAAAGAAATCCCCGATGGTAGCGTAGATTGTGTCATCTGTGATTTGCCTTATGGGACAACTGCGTGTAGTTGGGATAGTGTGATACCCTTTGAACCTTTATGGGAATCTCTCCACAGAGTCTGTAAAAATAATGCTGCCATAGTATTGTTTGCGGGTGAACCCTTTACCTCAAATTTGATATTATCCAATATCCACGAATATCGTCAAAAATTGACGTGGTTAAAAACTCGTCCAACTAACGTGTTTAATGCAAAAAAACAATTTATGAATTGGACTGAAGATATTGTCGTGTTCTATCGGTCGTTACCTACATTTAATCCGCAAATGAGAACAGATGGTGTATTTACAGGTGCTAAAATACAAAGATGCAACCACGACCGCAGTAATGGAACATTGGGTCAAACAGGGGAAAAGCGTGATTATGAACATAAGAGTAATAATGGCTTATTCTTTCCTAAAACAGTGTTAGAATTTTCTAATGTCCATAATGGTGGCACAGGTCTACATCCTACACAGAAGCCCGTAGAGTTAATTCGCTATTTAATCCGCACCTACTCTAATCCAGGTGATACCATCTTGGATAATTGTATGGGTAGTGGCACTACGGCTATCGCCTCTGTTCTTGAAAACCGCAAGTTTATCGGATTTGAAACAAATAAGGAATACTTTGACAAGGCTAACGAGCGTTTGCGTAAACTGACCGGTCCGTTCCACATCTATGGAAATATCGGGGAATGATTTATGGAATTGAATAAGATTTATAATATGGATTGCCTTATTGGTATGCAGGAAATTCCCGACAAGAGCGTGAGTATGGTTTTGACCGATATTCCGTATGGGGAGTGTAGCGGGTTTGTCTTGGGTGGCAAGAACCATTCGGGATTACGTCAAATCAACAAGGACAATGCCGATGTAGTGTCATTTAGTATTTCGGAACTTGTATCGGAACTTTCTCGCATTACAAGAGGTTCAATCTATATGTTTTGCGGGACGGAACAAGTAAGTGACATTATACACGAAATGCGGAAAAATGGGCTTACAACTCGCCTCTGCATTTGGGAAAAGACGAACCCTGCCCCGATGAATGGACAATATACGTGGTTGTCATCTGTGGAGTGCTGTGTTTATGCCAGGTTTCCCAAGGCAACCTTTAATGAGTTCTGCAAGTCATCTGTATGGCGTTATCCCTGCGGGCAGTCTAATGACCATCCCACACAGAAACCCGTAGATTTGTTTAGGTATATCGTCCGTGCGTCTTCTAATCTTGGCGATGTTATTCTTGACCCCTTTATTGGTAGCGGAACTACTGCGGTGGCTGCCATCCAAGAAGGTCGCAAGTTTATGGGGTTTGAGATAAACAAGGATTATTATGACTTGGCGAACAAGCGACTTCGTAAATTGACAGGACCGTTCAAGTTGTTCGGGGACATTGGAAATGCTTGATTTGAATGTAATTTACAACGAGGACGGCCTCAAGGGCATGGAGCGCATACCGAAGGGCAGCATCGACTGCGTCATCTGCAACCTGCCCTACGGCGGCATAAACTCGGGCAATGCCCTGTCCTTCTGGAACCGCCAGATCCCCCTAGCACCACTCTGGAAGCACTACGAGCGCATCGTCAAGCCCAACGGGGCCATCATACTCTTCGGGAGCGGGATGTTCACGTCCGACCTCATGCAGAGCAACCGAAAGATGTGGCGGTACAACCTCGTGTGGAACAAGGAGAGGACGAGCGGCTTCCTCAACGCCAACCGTATGCCCCTCCGCCAGCACGAGGACATCCTGGTGTTCTACAAGCACCTGCCCGTCTACCACCCGCAGTTCACGCAGGGTCAGCCCAACCACCCCCAGGGGGACGGGCCGCACAAGGACACGAACCGCGTCTACGGGAAGCTCAAGGCGAGGCCGAAGAGGGAAAAGACCACGGATAAGTACCCCACGTCCATCATATCCGTTCCCGCGGAGCGCGATTCCGACCTCTCGGCCATGCAGAAGCCGGTAGACCTCATCCGCTACCTCGTGCGGACGTACACCGACGAGGGCGACGTGGTGCTGGACAACTGCATCGGGTGCGGGGCTACCGCCATGGCCTGCCTGCTCGAGAACCGCAAGTTTATAGGCTTCGAGGCGAACCCGGAGAACTACAGGAAGGCGCAAAGGCGTGTGGACGAGTTCGTGGGGCCGTTCCGGATGTTCTAGGCATTTTGTCCCTTTGCTATATTGACACCACGGCCCCTTCGTATAGTTGGTCAGTACACCAGACCCTCAATTTGGAAAGAGCGGTTCAAGTCCGCTAGGGGCTATTACTAATAGGAATGCTCATATATGTATGAACCTAAAATACTGAATGGATATCGGCTTATTTATATGCCGGATCATCATAAAGCCCTAAAAAATTCGGGTTATAAGGGATATGTATATGAGCATATTGCCGTAGCTGAAGAAATGTTAGGACGGGAATTAAAGGAGGGTGAAGAAATCCACCATTTAGATTTTAATCGTTCAAATAATCGCTATGAGAATTTATTGATTTTAAGTGAGCAGATGCATGCTAGATTGCATGGATGGTTAGCAAAGATTGGTTTTGATGTTAAAATAAAGGAAATGCCTCAAAAGCAATTAAAGTATTGTCCCGCATGCGGAAAACTTATCCAAGGTGATAATACCAGATGTTGCTCTAAAAAATGTTTTAAACTGCTTAAAATAAAAAAGTCTAAATGTCCTCCAAAAGAAGAATTAGCATATTTGCATTCTTTTTGTACTGATAGTGAAATTGGTAGAACATATAATGTTGTTGCGGATACTGTGAGAAAGTGGAGAACTAAACTAGGAATTATTTAACAAGGACGGAGAGCTCGACAGGTTGAGCAGCGGACTCATGTGTTTAACGTGACACTATCGGGAAACCGATAGTAGCAAACGGGAAGAATTCGGAGGAACCTACATCGCAAGATATGGCAACGCCGAGCCGAGCCGGGGGTACACTCCCGGAAGGTGTAGAGACTAGCGGGGCAGTATAGCCTGCTTAATTACCGCAACAGCATCCCGCGCCTAAACGTAAACGCAAGGCGAAGACATAGTCCACGAAGTCGGGAAACCGACACAATCGTGAACCCGTAGGTTGCCGGTTCAAATCCGGCTCCGTCCACTAACCCTTTAAAGGAACTACCCTTATGGAAAACAACTACCGCGACCCCGACCTCGAGATAGACTACCACGACCTACAGACGGCGGTCGCCCGCCAGTCCTCCCTCTTCGGCTACTACAGCGAACTGGCCGTGGAGGCGCGTGCGGCACGCGACGAGGCCGTGAACAACCTGGACGCGGAAACGGCGAGGACGGAACTCGACATCCGCAGGAACGCCGCGGCCAACGGGGAGAAACTTACCGAGGCCAAGGTGTCCGCCCTCATCGACGCCGACCCGCACCTGGCCGAACTGAAGGCCGAGGTCGTGGTCAAGAACAAGGAGATGATGCTCCGCGAGGGAAAGGTGCGTGCACTGGAGCACAAGCGGTGCATGATAGACAATGCCGTCAGGATGCTCCTGTCCCGCTCCAACGGGATGAGCCTCGATGGGGTCACCGAGACCTGGTCCGAGGAAGAGGGTAGAGCGGAAGTCCGCAGGGGACTGATGCGCAGGGACTAGCCCGATAGGTACTGTGGGGTGGGGGTGCAGGTTCTGAGTGTTGCCTGCACCCCCTTTTTGTCAAATCTTGTCGTTTTCGGCATTTTGCTCCTTTGCTATATTGTCATTGGCTTCGGGTGTGGAAACACTCCCAAGCGACATAAGAAACGATAAAACACGAAAACAAGGAAAGAACACTATGGCAGGATTTGACCGCAGCCGATTCAACCTGGGCAACCGCATCAGGCAACAAAACGAAAACATGGACGAGAAGAGCACAGGGAACTCCTCACGCCCCCGATTTATGAACTACAGCACTACGAGGCTCAAGTTCTTCAAGTTGGGTAAGGTGGGTGAATACCATGACATCAATATTCTTCCTTGGGTTGTGTCTTCTAAGATGCACCCGGATGTTATCCGCACGAAGGATCTTCCCGAAATTATCTATACGAAGGAACACCCGGAAGGGGAGCGCAACCCGGCAAAGGTGATGATTGGCGATCCGGACTACGTGCTCGATCTGAAGGTGCATACCCGCATCGGCCCTGACGAGGGCGACTACCTGTGCCTCAAGGAGAACTTCGGCAAGCCCTGCCCCATCTGCGATGCCTCGAAGGAATGCTACGACAAGGGCGACAAGGTCATGGGAAACGCTCTCAAGGCAAAGCATAAGTGTGTGTACCTCATTCAAGAATTGGATAGCAAACTGCACCCTGTCAGCGAGGAACCCCAGATTTTTGAGATTTCCCACTTCAATTTTTCAAAGGAGCTCCAGAGCCGTTCTACCTCGTGTATGCGTGGCGAGGGTTGCGTACACTTTGCTAACCTTGACGACGAAGGCCGTGTCGTGTCCTTCGTTGTGGGCGAGGGTACGCTGGAAGGCGGCAAGACCTTCAAGAAGGCCCAGGACCTCTCCTTCAACGTCCGCAAGGAAGAAATCTCCGATGAAATCCTCGAGAAGTGCCCGAGCCTCGACTCCCTCATGGTCATCCCGACGGCAGAGAAGCTCCGTGCCGCATTGAACGGCGACCCGGACGACGAGGTAATCGAGCAGGGTGCGGGCATCGTGGACGAGACCCCGCGTCAGTCCCCGTCCCGCCGTAACCCCGAGGAATCCCGCCGTCGCGAGGAACCGAAGGAAGAGGCTGAGGAACCGGCCCCGCGCCGTGCCGAACCCGTGGATCCGCCCGCACGCAGACGCGAGCCCGAACCCCAGGCTGATGCCCAGGTGACCCGCAGGCGTGCCCCCGAGCCCGAGTCCGAGGACCAGTGCCCGAACGGATACGTGTGGGGCGAGGACAACGACACGAAGCCCCTCTGCTTCCGCTGCCCCGACGCCATCTTCGGCAAGTGCCAGCGTGCCAAGCACTAGACGAACCTAACCCCGTGGGGGCGGGAAGTTCCCGTCCCCTTTTTTTGGAGATTTTATTATGGCTAAGAAGATTGAAGAAACGCCCCGCATGAAGATGGGGTGCGACCTGCTTGATATTCTCGTGGGCGGGGATAAAGGTGTATACGGCCTCCCGTTCGGCAGTATTTTGAACCTATACGGGGACAGCGCTTCTGGAAAGTCGTTGCTAAAGAACGAGATAATCGCCGCCAACTACTGGGCGCTCGGCGGAGAGAAGGGCGACCTTGTCTGGGAGTCCGATGACTGCGAGTCCGGCGACACGTTCGACACCACCCGCCTCTACGGGTTCGACATACACCCGGCGGAGCGCCGTATCGGCACGAAGCGCGTGGAGGACTCGGGTACCGTGGAGGAACTGGACGCCAAGGTGTCCCTGATGATTGAGGCCATGCCCGAGGGGAAGTTCGGCATCTACGCCGTGGACTCTATCGACGGCCTCTCCGACGCCACCCGCGAGGCGATGGAGACCGGGCGCATGAACCAGCTCAAGGCGGGCAAGGACGTGCAGGATCCGGGGGACTACGGCGCCCAGATAGCCAAGTTCCTCTCCCAGCAGTTCTTCCGCACGAAGCACAAGAAGCTGGAGGACGCCCAGATATCCCTCATCATCGTGTCCCAGGTGCGCGAGAACATGGGGGCGGGAATGTATGCTCCCAAGACCAAGACCGGCAACGGCAAGGCCCTGGAGTTCTACTGCCACACCCGCATCCAGCTCAAGACCGTGGCGAAGATAATGAAGAACGACCGCTGGGTGGGCTCGTACGTCAAGGCAACCACCATCAAGTCCAAGACCCCGAGGCCGTTCCGCGACGTGTTCTACACCGTCTACTTCGACTACGGCATCGACAACGTCGGCAGCAACCTGGACTATTTGTTCGACCTGCGCAACTCCAAGGGCGAGCTCATCAAGTCCTCCTGCGAGCACATCGCGTGGAGCGCGGACGCCAAGTCCAAGGACCTGACCACGCTCAAGGAGTGGCTGGAGCAGAACGGGTGGACGGGCGATTGCAAGGCGGACAGGAAGGCCGAGGAGGGCTCCAACGCCCTTTCCGTGGACTGGATCCTCCGCTGGGCATCCTCCGACCCGGACCGCAAGTCCTCCTTCGAGGGCTACTTCGGGCAGGAGTACACCCGCGAGGAACTCGTCCGCATGTGCGACTCGGACAAGGAGATGGCCGCGGAGCTTACCCGCCGTGTCCGCCAGAAGTGGGAGGCGGCGGAAGACGCCGTGGCTACGGGCAGGCCTTCCAAGTACGGGAACTAGGGCTTATCCTATATTGGATACTATGGATATCCTATCTCTCTGGAAGAAGCTCAACTACGTCGTAAAGTCGTCCGACCCGCAGGCAACCGCGTGCCGGATGCTCAACGACGGGCGCATAACGGACGAGGAGGCGGCGTGGTGCATATCCGCGCTCGCGTACCTCCCCGTCGCCATGTACGAAGTGCTGGAAAAGAAAAGATAGTTCACTATTGACTTTTGGGCCTATAGAATCTATTTTTAATTACGTGACGAGCAATCTTCTTGATTTGGTACCTGTCTCGCCACCGTAAGAGGCTTCTATAGGAATACTCGGACTTTTTTGATATTAACCAATCAAGAAGAGTTCCGCACGGCCATGTAGAAGCCCCGTGCGGAACTTTTTGCTTATAGGCTTCTATATGAATTACATACAATATATCCCCTTCTGCCACACCACCAAGGAGCAGGCCAAGTCCGACCTGAAGAAGGCATACAAGGGCCACATACCCGTCTACATCAAGTCATGCTCCTTCGAGGAGATCTGCAGCCTGCTTACACGCGGGTCCACCATACGCCGTCTCGGGGATGAGACAACCTTCGTATGCCTCGACGTGGACGATTCCTCCGTTCCTTACACTACCGTCAAATCAGCCCTTGAGGCCTACAGCAATATTCGCGTGGTGCTATCGGCATCGGGAAACCCCCTCAAGTACCATATCCTACAGGATATACCGCTCACTCCCGCCGGGGACCCGCTTATGCGGGCAATAAATGGCCTGAAACGCCTAGTACTCCGCACTCTCGGGGATGTACTGGACTTCGATGCCGCCTGCGACAAGTTCGACCAACCTATCTTCGGGCAACCCTCCCCCACCCGCGGAAAGTTCCGCCTCAAGGACAGCTCCCGCATATCCCGTATGCTTGCAAGGAAGGACACCCCTGAACCGTCCACACTAAACGAATACTTCCTTCCCGACAACGACGTGTACCTTCCGTACAACTCCGCCCAGATGGCATCGGAAATGGGTGTATACTTCGTACATGAGAACGGGTACCGGTTCGATGTACTCCTACCGTGCATTACCCGCGGGCGCATGCAGAAAATCAAGGTAGGGTGCCGCTTCTTCTGGTGCCAGAACACAATAAACCGCCTCCTACTGCGTACGTTCCATCTCCGCACCAACTGCGGGTATGATATAAACAAGGCTATGTACGAGCGCTGGGTAGAGGCCACTATATTCAACAACGTGCAGGATGCCGTATCCTTCTTGCAGTCACCGGACTACCGCTCGCTACTGCGCTATGCCTCCCGCCGTTATGACGAGTTCAATGGATGCTCTTTTGAGTACCAGGTCAAGTGCCTATCCTCCTATTTCTCCAAGGAGGAAACCCCTGCAAAGCCTTACCGTTCCCGCAAGTACATATACGACCTCATATCTACCATATTGGGTGACCTAGAGAATGATGGCCGCATAGACGCCAAGCATCGTATCCACGTACCCAATAAGCAGTATCTGCGTAATACATTCTCGCTATACGAAATATCCCCGATTACCGCTATTCGTATTATCCGCAAGAAGGGATATTCCATCACTACCGAACGCAGGTCGTGTATAGACGGACTTAATGTCGTAGACGGTGTACTCACATTATCCGAACCTCCTTCGGATACCATATCAAGGTATTGTCGCAGACACGGCATTACCATAGTCCACCCCAAGAAAAGACACTGCCTTAATGAGGACATCCTTATCGGACAATCAGGTACCAATCATATATGCCCCCCAACTAATATATATGATAAGTCCTCGGATGTCCGACAAGGAGAAGAAAATTGCCCAATTTCGCAAGAAAATGCAATTTCTTGCGAAAAACCTAAAAAAGTCCGAAATAAAAAAGTGAGACAAATAGACCCCCTAATTGTCTCACTTGCGAGTAACAAAAAGAAGGGCTTATCGGACAATCGTTCCAAGAAAAAAGTGTACCTTGAGGGCAGAATCAAGGACATCCAGATACGAATAAAGAGAGGGTTTGCGCTATCCCATGCAGACAGGATTTTCAAGAGTAGGCATCCCGAGTTCTTCCCTAAACTTACACGAGGTAAGAAACCTTCTTCGACATCGTAGAAAAGGGTTATTTTCTTACATCGGATAAACAAAAAATAACTTTGGAAATCACGCCTATCCCTCGGAAAATTTATTATATTGTTCATAATCAAAGACACTCGAAAAACGGATAACGATGCAACCCACAGACGAACTCTACTACAAGTACTCCCGCGTAATTTCCTCGGTAGTCTACCACTACGCATTCAACTTCCCCAACCTCACGGACGAACTCTACCTCCAGGCCAACTACGTGTTCTGCAAGGCCTGCCTCTCCTACGACCCGGAGAACCCCG
>Ga0265300_10002822_pt1 | contig 14709 bp, 41 predicted proteins | sample AusTroGonzalo_MG_FD_193482 | JGI IMG/M metagenome (GOLD analysis project Ga0265300, IMG submission 193482) | Bovine rumen microbial communities from tropical cattle in Woodstock, Queensland, Australia - Gonzalo_03 | ecosystem: Host-associated > Mammals > Digestive system > Stomach > Rumen ...
GAGGACGTCCAGCTTTTCCTTTCGTTGGCTCCGCGGTTCAAGGTAGGCGCGGCATGACGAGGCTGTGGGCGGCGCTGAGTGACGAGGCAAGGACGGCGATAATCGTTGCGGTGCTGATTGTTGAGGCTTTCATTTTATGGGGGTGATAAGCGTTGAAGAAGGTTCGGTGTGCGGATTGCGGCGCATGGATTGAACGCCATGAACAGGCCCGCCGCGAAAAGATGTATTGCCCGGATTGTCAGAAGAGGCGCAAGCGCGAGGCGGTCAGGTCGTGGCGTGAACGAAACAGAGAGGAGGAAATAGATATACCAATAAAAAAGAATCTGCGCCTCGACGAAATACAGCGCGAGGCGCATGAAGCAGGGATGAGTTACGGTAGATATGTAGCAATGAAAAAAGCCCGCCGTGTTGACAGCACGACAGGCAAAGGGGAAAGCAAACTCTCACCGTGATTATACCACGGAAATAGGAGGAAAGACAAATGGAAGATTTGGAGCATTGCCCATTCTGCGGGAACGATGTGGAATTGGTTAGAGGCGAAGATGATTTTTATATTTTTTGCCCCACTTGTAAGATGTGCGCCAAAACTGCGGATAGGTACGACAATATAACAGATACCTGCGACAAGACAATAGAAACATGGAATAGGAGGGACGGACAATGAGTGAGGATTTGAAGCCTTGCCCGTTTTGCGGGAGCAAAGATGATATGCTCATCAACGATGAAGATTATGAGGTGTTCGTATTTTGTTGGAGTTGTGAAGCGCGAGGCCCAAACAAGTCAACGAAAACGGACGCTATAAAGGCATGGAACAGGAGGGCTGGAGATGGACTTAGAAAACAATATGCTCAATGATTCGTACTGGTATAGACCGTCTGAAGAAGAGTTGGATAGCGAGAGGGAATGGAAGGAAGCTATGGTGGAGGCAGACTATGAGCGCAGACAGGAGTATGAACTCTCTTGCCGAGATGTATGAATGGCTACATGAGCAAACAGAGTGGTTAAAAGAGGAGGGGAAACAGTTTGGCAAAGTTAGTTATGACAGTAGAGCAGATGGAAAACCGGTGCGCGTGGCTGGACGCAAGAAAAAAGGGAATAGGCGGAAGCGACGCGGGCGTAATTGTCGGGCTCAATAAATGGAAAAGCCCGTTCACGCTATGGCTTGAAAAGACCGGGCAGGCCGAGGAAGAAGATTTATCCGATAACGAATATGTTTACTGGGGGAATGTGCTTGAAGAAACGGTCGCGCGGGAGTTCACGATTCGCACGGGGAAAAAGGTTCGCCGCTGCGGGCTGCTCCAACATGAAGAAATCCCCTTTTTGTTGGCGTCGGTTGATCGGCTTGTCGTGGGCGAGAATGCCGGGCTTGAATGCAAGACCGCAAACGGATTCGCCGCGAAGGAATGGGACGGCGACAACGTGCCGGATAGCTATTACGTCCAATGCCAGCATTACATGGCAGTGACGGGCGCGGAGCGGTGGTACATTGCGGCGCTCATCGGAGGCAATCGGTTCGTGATGCAGACGATTGAACGGAACGAAGAGGAAATCAAGGCGCTCCTGCAAGCTGAAACGGAGTTCTGGCGGAAGGTAACAGAAAAGGAAATGCCGGACGTGGACGGCTCCGAGGATTGCGCGAAAGCGTTGGCAGAGAAATTCCACGGCGGCCTTCCGGCAATCGAGCTGCCGAGCAGCGCGGATAAAATCTTCTCCGAGATTGACACGCTGACGGAAACTGCAAACAGTATCAATGCGCAAATCGAGGAGAAAAAGAATCAGCTCCGCGTGATGCTTGGTGATGCGGAAGCGGGGACTACTGCCGAGGGACGCAGGGTAACATGGAAAACACAGGCCGGACGGGTGACGGTGGACAGCAAGCGGCTGAAAGCGGAAAGGCCGGACGTGTACGAGAAGTATTTGAAACAGGGCAAGGCTACAAGGGTATTTAGGATTGCGGGGTGATATGGCGTGGATCGGTTTTCCGACAGATTGAAACGATTACGGAAAGAGGCTGGCTTCAAGAGCGCGAAAGCCTTTGCAGAAGCTATCGGCATGAATTATTTTTCCTACAGAAACTACGAGCTGAGTTTGGGTAGGCGGCCCAAATACGAAATGCTTTGCAAAATGGCAGATGTTCTTGAAGTTACAACGGATGAGCTGCTGGGCCACAGGACAGGCGGCGCATATACGCAAAAGTATTTTAATCTCAAAGAGAATATACGAAAGCTTTTAAAGGAGGAGAACTAACAATGGCAAACATTAAAGGTGGAGCAATCACACAGGCAACGACACAGGCAGCGGCAAAGCCGCAGAAGGGCATGAAGGATTTGATTCTTTCTATGCAGGGAGAAATTCAAAAGGCGCTCCCTTCGGTGATTACGCCGGAGCGGTTTACGCGAATGGTGCTGACGGCAATGAGTACCAATCCGACGCTGACGCAATGCACGCCCAAGAGTTTTCTTGGCGCTATGATGAACGCCGCCCAGCTTGGCGTCGAGCCGAATACTCCGTTAGGGCAGGCGTACCTCATCCCGTACCGTAACCACGGCACTATGGAATGTCAATTTCAACTTGGGTACAAAGGCTTGATTGATTTGGCGTATCGTTCCGGCGAGATTACGGATATTTCCGCGCATGAAGTCTATGAGAATGACACGTTCGAGTATGAGCTGGGCTTGGAGCCGAAACTGAAACACATTCCCGCGCTGAAAGATCGCGGTGACGTGGTTCTGTATTACGCTATCTACCATACGAAGAGCGGCGGATATGGGTTTGAAGTTATGTCAAAGGAAGATATAACGAAACACATGAACGCATACTCTAAGGCTGCGGGTAAGGGCTTCTCTCCGTGGACAACTAACTTCGATGAAATGGCGAAGAAAACTGTATTGAAAAAGGTTCTGAAATATGCTCCTCTCAAAACGGATTTTGTGCGGGCGGTTGCCCAGGACGGCACGATCAAGACGGAGATTGTAAAAGATATGGCGGATATGCCAGACGAAACAGTGATTGAAGCCGAGGCGCAGGAGGTTCCTGACAATGTGAATCCGACGACGGGAGAAGTTAAGCAGACGGACGACGAGATTTTGGAAGCGTCTTTGGACGAGAAATAATTTAATGGTATAGCCCCCGGTGTAAAAGCCGGGGGCGAAAGGAGGAGGAGCATGGAAATAACTTTTAAAGGAAGTCCAAAAGAACTATCAGAACTTATCCCTCCCAATATTATTGAAATGGGGGATATTAAAAATGAAAAAGTCGGCGCGCTTGCGTCTGCTGCTTTTTTAAGAAACTACTGTAAATCAAATAATAATTATTGTGCTGGGTGTGTGTTTTATATAGACGACGAGGAAAAAACATCATGCTGTAAGTTGAGCACAGAAGCAACGGCATTTCCGTTTGAATGGAGGTTTACTTGATGAATAAAGTTATTCTTATGGGGAGGCTCGTTCGTGATCCTGATATGCGCACGACACAGGCCGGAAATCCGATGGCAAGAATGGTGCTGGCCGTTGACCGTTGGAAGAAAGACCAACAACAGACGGCAGACTTTCCGTCGCTGGTAGCTTTTGGCTACACGGCGGAGTTCGCTGAGAAATACTTAGAGAAGGGAAAGAAGATTATCGTCGAAGGACGTCTGCAAACGGGCAGCTATGAGAAGGACGGGCAGACGCACTACACGACGGACATTGTGTGCGAGCGGATTGAGTTTGCTGAAAGCAAGGGCGGAGGAGAGCCGAAGAAAGACGAGGACGAGGCCGGACAGGATTTGAATGTTCCGTTCTAAGGCGGTGTGATTATGGATTACATGAAGCAACTCAATAGGTTTTTCGAGCTTGCGGAAGCGGACTGCCTTCCGCCATCAGCGCAAATTGTTTACTTGCACTTGCTGAACATAAACAATAGGCTGCATTGGCGCGAGTGGTTCAAGGTCGCAAATTCGAGGCTGGAAAATCTTACGGGATTGGGGAGTAATAAATCCGTTATCAGCGCCAAAAACAGATTGAAGCAAGCTGGCTTGATCGAGTTTGAAAGCGACGGAAAAACCACAACGAGATATTTTATCTTTCCGTTGGGTACACAAGATGGTACACAAGATGGTACACAAGATGGTACACAAGATGGTACACACTTAAAAAGACATAGACAAAAACAAGACAAGACGGAAACAAAACAATCTACGCCAGCGCGTGTGGATGTGTTTGCTTCCTCCGGCGAATCGGAGAAAGTGAAGGCCCTGCTCAAAGACTTTGAAGAGATGAGGAATAAAAAAAGAAATCCCATGACCGACAGAGCAAAGCATCTTTTTCTTAAAAAGTTAGATGATCTTTCCGGCGGTGACGAGTTCATGAAAATTCATCTCTTGGAGCAGAGTATCGAGCACGGCTGGCAGTCTGTTTACCCGTTAAAAAATGATTTATCCACAAGCCCACAACGGAAAACGCGCCTCCAAGAAAACATGGAGGCTGCGGATCGAGCGATTGCATTCTTTGAATCACAGGAGGCGAATAGAAATGACGAAGGAAACGGAGATAGTCAAGCTTCTCAGACAGTATATGACGGCTTTCCCTTCTAACACTTTAGCCGACGGAGCCTGGGCAATCTACGCCCGCGCTCTTTCTTCCCTGTCGTTGGAGGAAATCAATGCGGCTATGCTTAAACTCCTGCGGACGAGTAAATTTTTTCCGTCCGTCGCTGAGATTTTTGACGCCGCGAAAAGCATCCGGGAGTTTGCACGGGAGGATGTTCTGCCGACGGCAGCGGAGGCTTGGCAGGAAGCAATCAATCTTGTCCGAAAGTACGGTATCTATAAGCCGTGGGAATATTCCTGCCCGGAGGTAGAACACGCGATCAAATGTTTCGGGCGCGAGGAGTTATGTATGATCGAGCAGAACGCAGTCAACGTGGCGCGGTCACAATTCATGCGGATGTATCAGGAGATTTGCAAGCGGCGCGAAGAAGTGCGGGAGAATACGGCAGTCCTGGCGGCAATTCCGTCCGCAAAGGAAAAGCTGGCAGGAGGGAAAATCGTGCAGTTGGCGGAGGCGAAACGGGCATGAGAAATAAAGTAACAGCCGCAGATGCAGTAAAAGCGGCAGATGTATTGCGAAAGTATTGTATGCAGTTCCAAGCGAAAAAAACTTTTTGCAGTGGGTGCATCTTTTACTGGAAAGACGCGCCGAGTTTACCGATGCGGGATAATGCGTGTCGATTGGATAGAAACCCGGTTGGATATAATTTGCGTTCACCTAAAAAACAGGTGATGGAGGGCGCAGTATGAAAAAGTTTGAAATTGAATTTAGTTATAGCTCTCGCGGAACGATTACCGTTGAGGCTGAATCCGAAAAGGAAGCGGAAGAGAAATTTAAATATATGAGCTTCGATGAAGTTATTGACGGTTCGGGTGCATTTGTTGACGCTGACGAAATGGACATTGACGGAATAGACGAGGTGCAGAATGAAAGCAAATAGGGAAGATGTTGTGCAGGCCGCGCTGATTGTGGAGCGGTGGTGCAGGGAACACTGGGAAGAAGATACTGTTTGTGATTGCCCTTTTTTGTGTGACGATAAAAAGATTTATTGCAGTTTAGCGACTGGCTTTATTCCTTGTGTTGGAAACCTTGAAAAACACTTGCGGAACAGGGGGCTGAAACATGACTGATAAAGACGCTATCGAGGCGGCGCAAACACTAATGGATTACTGTGAATCATTTGTTATGTGCGAAAAATGTGTTTTCTGTCTTAATCCGCATGAGGAAGCACATTATAAGGCTTGCTTTTTTAGGGACAATACATTAGGCCCGTCGTTTTGGTGGAAGTTTTTGGAGGCGAAGAATCATGCCGATTAAAGCAAATCGAAAAGGTAAAGAGGGCGAGCTGGAGCTTGTTCGTCTTATCAAAGAACATGGATATGACGCAAGGAGAACGGCTCAATATTGCGGCAATACGGGGGAGGCGGCAGATGTTGTAGGGTTGCCGGGAATTTCCATAGAGTGCAAGCGCGTTGAACAGCTAAATATTTACAACGCTATCAATCAGGCAACGAGGGACGCAGATGCCGCAGGGAATGGGGATTTGCCTGTTGTGTTTCATCGGAAAAATAATTGCAAATGGCTTGTAACTTGTTGGGCAGAGGATTGGTTTAAGCTGTATCGCGAATGGGAGGCAGGCCATGAAACGTGACAGAGTTTTACGCGCACGGGACGAGCTGAGAGAACACTGTAAGGGCAATCAGTATAATTGCAGCGCGTGTATTTTCCGGGGCGGGGCGAAGGGGTGCACGCTCTATGGCGTGCCGCACACTTGGCGGGAGGTGCAACATGGACGAACGGGAAAGAGCCACAAAGTTGCAAATTGAACAGGCCACAGAGCTTATACATCGTCTTAAATACGACATCGAATGGTACGCACTGGAAAACATGACGAGAGGGCAAATGTATCGGCTGATTGATAAGTTGGAAGATGATTTGAGGAGGGCGGACAATGGATGATTTCATGGAGGAACTGCGTGAGCGGGTGTTGGATTCAACGATTGAAGAAAAAGCGCTGGCGCTATATCGTGCGGCGGCGTTTATTGCAGATAAGACATACTGCGAGGCTTGCAAAGAGAGCAATCGCTGTGAGCAAAGCCAAGTAGCTTGCATGAGGTACATTGTCGAGTGGTTGTTTAGGACGGAGGGCGACGATGATTAAAAGCGTAATGATTGATGCGGTGCGGTACGAGATTGAAATGACGGATGGGCCGTTCTATATCGCCGGAAATGAGGCGGCGGGGTATGCGGACTTCAACGTAGCAAAAATCACGCTGAGAAGAGCGGCGGCAGAATCACACGGGGGAGCGCGGCTCCTGATGCACGAAGTTATACACGCTCTTATGTATGAGCGGGGGCTAAAAGAAGATACTTACAACGAGGAGATTGTTGACGCTGTGGCGGCTGGCGTTGTGAATCTGATACGCCAAAACCCGGAGCTTGTGAAACTTGTCACGGAGGGCTGACGATGACAAACGCTGATGCAATTCGCGATATGACAGACGAAGAACTTGCAGATCTTTTGAATGCTTTTGTCGAGCCATGTTTCTTGTGTGCGTGGAAAGGAACTGTGTGTAGTCAGGGCGATTGCGAAGATGGACGACTTGCATGGTTGCGCCAAGAAAGGGAGGGCTGACGATGGAAGATAGATACGTATTGGTTATCATTACAATATGTCTGGTATTTGCAACACTTTACTTACTGTATTTAGGATTTAATGGACACAATGTACCTACAATTATCAATCTTCCTGTCAGTATTGCTTGTGGTATAGCAATATCACAATGGTTTAATTGAAGCGAGCAGGAGGGCTGACGATGGGAAAGCGCAGGCTTAATGAGTTCGACTTTGCTTTCTATGGCGTTCCTGTTATTCGGATATTTAATTTCCCGATGAATCATCATGGGGGCCGCTGGCGAAGTCTTGCGCGGGCGTGGCGAGGGATGTGTTGGACAACGTATAGGAGGATAAGGGATGGACATAAAAACGAGGATTGACAAGATGACCGAGGCAGAGGCAAAGGCCGCGCTGGTTGCAATTATTGATACTATTGTTGAGTTATCCCCCTGCTTGCTTGAGGACGGGCAGGTGTGCCCGTATCGTTACGGGGCTTGTGATGAAGTGGGAGAGAACAAAAAAACATGTGCGGATATATGGTTGGACGAGGCACTAAAGGAGGCGCAGAAATGAGTTCTGTTCGTGAAGTGTATAGTGTATTAGATAAACGGCGGCGAGAGTTGGATGCGCTTATTTTCTCGCTTGTAGGAATGGACACTGAATGCGGCGGCATGGTGTCATTGGATGACGAAACAAAACGCCGAATTGAAATTGCTCTTAATGAAGTGCTTTTTATAGAGCGATATTCGGTGGAAGAAATTTTAGGGGAGGCGCGAGAATGAGCTATATTTATGGATATGTCGGAGGTAGCGGCGTTATTTCAGGCGGTTGCACAGATTGGGTGGGTACGAAGATGACAGAGAAATTAAAAGATGGCTTGATGGGTGTCCGTCCGTTGCCGTGCGTGCGTGACGAACACGGGGAGATTAAAGAGCAGAAGGTCAAGCTGCTTTTGGCAAAAATCAACGGAGAATTAGACGAACTGAAAGAGGCAATCCTTTTCTTTGCGGAAGTAAGCATGAAAACAAAGGCTATAAAAGCAAAGGATGAATTGCGGCAGGTGGATGGGGAGGACATAGCAGAGGAAGCCGCTGACACGATAACCGCAATCACGACAATGCTTGAAGCCTTGGGAATTGACGCAGAAATGCGGGACGAGGCACAACGGCGCGTAAACAATAAGAACAGGGAACGGGGGCGGCTTTGATGAGTGAAATGTCATTTATGGGTATCCCTATCGTTATTACGGCAAGCGATATTTTATCATTTGGTTTAACGGGAATTGTAATTGTTTTTTGGCTTGGGCTTGGCGTTTTGCTTTTAGTCTTAAAAATAGCCGAAAAGTTTATGGGACGGGGGCGGCTGAATGGTTGACCTACATATTTACATAGGGGAACAGGAGATTATTGCTTTTTTTGTAGGCTGTGCAAAGGGGCTTATATTTTGGGCGGTTGCAAAATTGCTATGGAATATCCTTATAAGGTGAGGGGGCGGCTGTAATATGGACAATGTAAATCATCCAGAGCATTATTGCATGGGGAAAATTGAAACAATCGAGGCCATTAGTGCGGCTCTTGGAAATGACGGATTTAAGAGTTATTGCGCCGGAAATATTATCAAGTATGTATGGCGGTATCGTTACAAAGGCGGGAAAGAATCACTTGAAAAGGCCCGGTGGTATTTGGACAGGCTGATTGCGGAAGTTGAATAGGGGGGCGGCTGTTGTGGATAGGGTTTTTTATTGGCTGGAAGTTGGCATCGTTATTTTTGGTTTTTTAGAAGCAATGCTGTCAAATACTCCCTCAATACAGATTCGAGGTATTGCAATAATGATAATGTGCATTAAATGTATTGAATCATATTCTCGATGAAAGGACGGCTAAAATGATTGAATTGCATATACATATAGGTGCACAAGAGGTTCTTGCCTTTATTATAGGTTCTGTAGTAGGGCTTTTTATTTGGTGCAGTTATAAAATTATGCGGCGGTGAGGGGGCGTTTGTAATGGATTTTCTTCACGGTTTTGCGTGCGGCATGATTGCCGCGTTTCTGATTTTGTACTGGACGATAGAGCATTAAGGGGAGGGGTTATATGCAGCGCGAATCAAGGGACGCCAACGTCAGGAAAATAGAGTATATGATCCGGCACGAAAAAGCGATTGCCGATGCGGTGGAAGAGGTCAAGCTGTCCCCGCGCGGTCATACGGGCGGAACTCCTACGGGGCATAGTTACATTCCCGATCCAACGGCCTCGCAGGCTCTCCGGCGGGCAGACGAAATTCCCGCTGTAATGGTGGACGGCAGGAAAGTCTACTGGCCGGAGCGCTGGCTTTCCGTAATCGCCGCTGTCCGGGAGTGGTGCGGAAAAGATTCGATAAAGGCAGAAATTTTCCGGCGCCGTTATTCGGGGGAAAGCTATCTCTCCACTTGCTATGCGCTACATATAGCCAATTCGACGTATGGCGTTATGATGTTCGAGATTAGAAATTTCGCCATACAATGCGCGTGTCAGGCGCAGCTCGTACAAGTTTTTTAATTCGCCCAGTCTGAAATTATATAAAAATAAGGCGGCCTTTAAGCCGCCTCGTTTCGGTTTGTATGAAATTTCCTTTTGTTGTGTTAGAGTTCGCACGTTACAATATTTCCGCTGTTGTATCTGTCCCCGATCTCGCCAAGGCAGCCTTCCGCATATTCCACGTCAATCTCTTTTACAATGGCGCTGTGGCTATTTGTGGGAATATCCTTTCGCGCGATTTCCTCACAAACTATGTTTCCGCTGCTGTTGTAACAATGCTCATCAACGTAAGCGTCGCGGGCGGCCTTGCTTTCAAAGGCCAAGAAGCGCCAGCCAATGCTTGAATAAGTAAGGTTTGTTCCGTAGGAATTATAGCCAGCATAATATTTTCTCCTCATGATTTACTCCCCCTCGTTTCGATTATAACACATTTTTTTGTCAGCCGATCCAGCCGATTTTAAAATCATCATCATATTTCCCCCGGATGAAGTATGAAAAGCCTTTTGCAAGTTGGATATAATACTGCTGCACATAGTTAAATTCTTCGGCGCGTTTCTCGCCGTCGGCAAGGTCGGCTTCAATGGCGGCAAGTTCGGCGCGACTGCTCTTAATTCTTTTCATCATTGCTTCACGAAACTTTTCAGCGGAAAATCTTTTTTCGTTGCAAAGCTCGCTTTGCATATTCCAGAAAAGAGTATTGTAATTATAGGGCAAATCTTTATGAGATATTACAAGTTCTTTGCGGTCGTAGCAGTTATATATATAAGCGTGTATTGCGTCCACTTCGTTTAGATAATCAACGATCTTTTTATTAAACATCTTCTTGTCCATTTTCTCCATATAGGGGATAAGTCTTTCCTGCGTTTCGATGATGATTTTCAATCGGCGTTGCTCTGATAATAGCGCTGCTTTCATTTTTTCAAAGTCTAACATTTTCAAAACTCCTTTCGCCCAGTCTGATTCATTTTATTTTGCCAGGTTATAAATAAACGCTGCGCGCTTGTCGTCAAGCGTTTCTCCTACTTTATAGAGGTACGCTCCGCACATTACGCAAACGCTGTCTTGCCCGTAGTATTTGCGTTTCATGCTCGTAATGTTTGGATTGGGGCCAGCGTTCGGGAAAAGCCCCTCTACTATTGCCCGGTATTTTGTGGAAAGTCTTTTCGTTTTCATGGTTTTCTCCTCCTTCTCTTTTGGCCTGCCTTGTCAGCGCCGGGGGGCCATTTCCGACGGACGCCCTTTGCAGGGCGTTTCGGCTCGTTGATTAGACTGCCTCCATTTCAAACTCTTCAACTCCCGCTTTGATTGCGGTTATAATTTCTTCATCGGTCAGCATTTCCAGCATGAGGGAAATATTTATTGCTTCCCGCAGTCTTGACGTCCAACGGTCTGCGCCTTGTGTGTTTCCGTGCATCTGTGCGCCTTTGCGAATGTATGCGATATTAGAGATATTATCCAGCATCATTTCTTTTTTTGTGTCTTTCATTTTCTTCGCCTCGTTTCGTTTGTTATGCGCTGATCCGCTTTTGTCCTGCCGCTGTCTTTCCGTCGCTGTAGCCGTTCGCGCCCGCCGTGCACGTTGCGCCCGTTCCGCTTATGTGCTTTATGCTATAGCGGCCAAGTTTCGGAAAGCGTTCGCGGGTTGCCTCGTTTACTTCGTCCGGGATTACAAGGGCAAGGGCGCGGCACTGTTGGCCCATTTCCTCATTTATTGCCTTTATAAATCCTCTTGCATAAGCCAATTCGACGTCCCGGCAGTGTCCATAAAGCTCTTTTGCTTTCGCTTGTTCCGCCTTCGCTCCGCGATAAATCAGAATGAAGAAGGATTCAAACATTTTTCGCCAGACTTCCCGATCCTGTTCTTTTCCCATAATCACAAAGCGCGTTTTTCTGTTGCCGGGGTGCGTCTGTATGCAGCGGCAGCACAAATTCTTTGCCAGTACGTTTGCAAGCTCAATCTGCCAGCGCTTGGAAAAGTCCATTTCGGTGCTGTCAATCGTTTCCGGCTCTTCCGTTGTAACCTCGTCAATTTTGTACTTTGCCATGAGCCGCTGCGCAGCTTTCGCCGCCTCGATTGCTTCCGCTTCGCTTGCGCCGTTCTCCACGGTTTTTTCTAAGAGGGCTCGAATTTTCTCCATGATCTTTTCAACGTCTGCCATTTGTAAAACCTCCTTTTGTTTTCGCGGGATTAGTCATTCCCAATCAACTTTTTCCCCGCGCTTCAATGCGCTCTCTAAAACTTTGATCTTGTAGGCTTCCGCTTCTTCGCGGCTTTTGCAGAAACGCCCTTCGCCGCAGTAGTAAAAGCCATCCTTTTCGTTTACTTGTGTCCAAATTTGCGCGTTCCAGCAAGTGGAACCGTCACGAAAACGAGTAAGCTTTACTTTTCTTGTCACTGTCATTTATTTCCACTCCTTTCTATTTTTGCGGGGTTGCGACCGCAAGAGCTTTTTCGCTCTTCCCGCATTAACGGCCCGGAAGGGCCGCCGCTCTGCGTTAAATCCATGCCGTTTTGTCAATCAATTCCTCCCATTGTGCCGGGTTGCAAATTTGCCACGCAACTTGTAGCGCTCCACGGTATATAGTTTCAATACGTTCCGCGCGTTCTTTCGCTTCATTTCGTGCGTATGGTGTTGAAAGGTTTTCACTATAGTCAAGGTTTGCAAAGTATTCCTCTTTTATCATTTCAAGCGTTCCCTGTATTATTTCAAACTGTTCCGGGCTTATTCCCTTGCCCCGTTCTGCAATCATTTCCTTTGTCCATTTCATTTTGTCCGCCTCCCTTATGCGCTTAACAGGGCGCGCGTTCCGCCTTGTTTCAGTTCTTCGCTTCCGTACTTTTCGCGAATGTGCGCCATGGTTGCGCCCTTGCCCCTGTGATAATGTGCATCTTCCGCTTTGCGGTAGTACCACATCATTTTCTTTTTTGCCCAACGGAAGCCCGCTTCTTTCAGTGTGTCTTTGTTTGCGCGGGTGTCGCCGCTTACCCAGATCCAAGTCCCGCAGATTTCAATATTTATGCCGTCGAGGTTCATAATTTTTTCAACGGCCTGCATGAGCTCGTCGTCCAGATTTAAAAGGGCTTCTTTCGTTTGGTATTCCTCGTTAAGCTTTGCCATTTCTGCCTCATTGCCGCCCTTGTCCGGGTGGAGTTTCGCGGCTTCCATTTTGTACTGCTTGCGAAGTTCTTTTTTCGCTTCTTCTTTTCCGTTTGCCTTGTTTACGAGGTCGGATAAATTAAGGATCGTTGCCATGGTGTTTTCCTCCTTCTTATATATCACGTTATACATTATTATTTTTGGAAGGTTGCCCTTCCGTTTTCTTGTCTTGATTGTATAACACGTTATACAGAATGTCAAGAGGTTTTTAAAAAATTTTTGCGAAATTTTTCTTGCCTTTCGGTATGGCGTGTTATACAATAGAAGTGGAAGAAAGGCGGTGATTTTATGGCATATAATGAGGCGCGCTTGGAAGCTACGAAAAGATACCAGGCAAAATTAAAATCTGTGTCGCTGCGCATTCAGCCGGAGGAATACGATCAATACAAAGCAGCGGCGGACAGGCTTGATATTCCCATAAGGCAATTATTTCTCCGGGGCGCGGATGAATACATTGAAAACCATATAAATAAAAATTAGGACAATAATACTATTCCTTATTCCGGGAATAAGAACGAAAAAAAAGGGGTATAATGACTACAGTGAATTATTAGGAATTAGTCATTAAAGCCTCCTTTGTTGGTTTCTCCTCATGTAAAGAGCTTTGTAGTTTTCTACAAGGCTCTTTTCTTTTGCCTGTGGAAAACAATCCACAATCTATCCACGGGCGGGGCGAGTTATCCACAAGAAAAGAGAGAAAGAAAAAGAAAGCAAAGAAAGAAAGAAGCAAAGAAAGAAAGTAAAGAAAAAGAAAGAGAGAAATTAAACTTAAACAGAAACAGAAACAGAAACACTTAGCGCGCACGCGCGCGAGGCGGGAGGTGATCGTCATGAGAGAACGGCACGCAAAATTTTGCGAGGAATTTGTCAAGAATGGAGATAACGCAACGGAAGCCTACAAGGCCGCAGGATATAAGGCCGACAATCAACACTCCGCAGAAAGTCGCGCTTCGCGATTGTTGAAAAATGATGAGGTAAAAAACAAAATAGCGGAGCTAAAAGAGAAAGTGCGTTCTGCTTCTCAGCAAAAGACAATCCTCTCAGTTATCGAGCGAATGGAGATTCTAAGCAATATAGCGCAAAGCGAGGAAACAAGCCCGATCGAGAAAATAAAAGCGATTGATACGGCCAACAAAATGGAGGGCGTTTACATTGTCAAAAATCAGATTTCCGGCGCAGACGGCGGGCCCGTTGCGGTAAGTTGGGAGGGTGCGGAGAGTGGCGCGAAAGGTAACGATTCCATATAAGCCCCGCCCATTGTGGGCGCGGGTTATTCATCCGGCCTTAGACAAATACCGTTTTGCCGTCTTAGTTTGCCATAGGCGTTTTGGCAAAACCGTTGGGACTGTAAATCAGATGATAAAACGGGCTATACAATGCGACAAGCCCGCCCCTCATTATTGCTACGTTGCCCCTTATCGCAACCAGGCGAAAATGATTGCCTGGCAATACCTTCTACACTATACCTCAGTTATTCCCGGCGTGAAAAAGAACGAATCAGATTTATTCGTTGAGCTTCCCCCTAAAAATCCCGGCTGGCCGGGGGCAAGGCTTCACATTATCGGCGCGGATCATCCCGACGCTTTAAGGGGCACCTACTGGGACGGGGCAGTCTTGGACGAGTACGCACAGATAAAGCCGGAGTTGTGGAATGAGGTTATACGTCCGGCACTGGCTGACCGCCAAGGCTGGGCTGTGTTCATCGGTACCCCGAAAGGGATGAATCAATTTTACGAGATATACCAGCGCGCACAGAAAGAAGCTTCTTGGTTCTCTTGCCTATATCGTGTTGACGAAAGCGGCGTGCTTCCTCCCGAAGAAGTGGAGGACATGAAAAAAGATATGACTGATAACGCGATTAGGCAAGAGCTCCTTTGTGACTTCTCCGCC